>Ga0209390_10002131_pt1 | contig 35846 bp, 40 predicted proteins | sample BON01_FD_187212 | JGI IMG/M metagenome (GOLD analysis project Ga0209390, IMG submission 187212) | Freshwater microbial communities from Lake Bonney liftoff mats and glacier meltwater in Antarctica - BON-01 (SPAdes) (version 2) | ecosystem: Environmental > Aquatic > Freshwater > Ice > Glacier...
CACTTCGCCCCGTCTCAGAACGGACATTGTAACCATATGTATATTATGGCTTTGCAACAGTACGGTATAGGATGCATCGATTGTTGCTTGGTCGCTTAAATTAGTGCCATTCGGCACTGTATATATTCTTACATATTTGGGAGACGGGAGGGGCGTTTCGTTTCTTTTCGCCTTCCCAAAATATTGCGGTTCTTGAGAAATGTGGCGTCCCCTACGAAGAGGGGATTCTTTTGGAGTGAGATGCAACCAGCTTGTAGGGATTGATGCAATTTGTTCAGGAAACCCAGGCTTGCTCGTTTCTCGCGACCCAAGGCTTCACGATGAAACGGCGTTGCGATTTGACCTTCGACGTATTCCACCGAAAACCGCAATGAACCCATGCATTTGTTATAACTTTTTGCGACTTCGTGACTTCGTGTGATTCTATTTGCGTCCGTGGCGCGAAATTCCATTTTTGAATGCGCTTCCCTTCCTGATACGGTCTTGACGCTTGCCCCCCGGCTGGCAAACTGCCTCCGTGGCATACACGACTCAGCAAAAGCGCGTACTCGCGGAAATCCTCGAATCCGCCAACCGCCCCCTCACCCCGCAAGAAATCTGCGCCATTGCAAAAGAGCATATCCCGTCGCTCGGCATCGCTACCGTTTACCGCGCTATTAAACAGTTTGTCGAAGATGGCAGCGCCAGCCTCGTTGACATCCCTGGGATCTCGCCGCACTACGAAAGCTCCTCCCGGCACCACCACCACTTTTTCCTCTGTTCCGATTGTTGCCGCGTTTTCAACTTGATCGGTTGCCTCAAAGGCGTGGAATCCCTTGCCCCAACAGGGTTTCGTGTTGATAAACACGAAATCGTCCTTTTTGGACAGTGCGACGATTGCCTCACTGCGGCAGCTAAGAAGGGCTCCTAAAACGCGATAAAATCAACGGGCGAAGATTTTTTTTAAAAAGATTTGATATCGCGCTCTCAATATCATTTTGTTTTCGAAGATGAAAATATTTCTCACGTTCGTTATTGCCATATTGCTTCCGGTCGTTGTTTGGGCCCACGGACCGGGGCACATCCATCGCTCCACCGCTGACACAGGCGCTGTTGCTTCGCACGCGGGTCACGATCACTCCGCAGATGCCAAAACCTTCGCATCACCCATGCTCGAAGCGGACAACCGGTGGTGGGGTGCAAGCCTGACGACCGGATGGGAGAGTCGGCACGTGCATTATGGTGTGGACGAAACCGGAACCTATGGTGCCTACACCACCGAACTTTCCGTCACCATGGGCAACTTCATCTTAGGCGCGTGGTCTGGATTCGGGATTGGTAATGACTATCAGGAATGGGATTTTACGGCAGCATACAATATCGAGGTGGGCCCGCTTTTCATCATTCCCGGATACAATTTCCGCTATACACCCGGCGAAGGTGGTCATGCTGACAGCGACCATGAGGGTCATGGCGAGCACGCCGATGAAGAGCACCACGAGGATGAGAATCATGGTGATGAACCTGAGGCACATGCAGAGCACGACGACGACTACACCCACGAGCATGGTGTTTACGGGAACGAGGTCTTTCTTGTTTTTGGCACAACAGCGATTCCCTATGTCACGCCTAGCGCGGCGGTGATAACGAATTTGAACAATACGCCGGGCACCTTTATGGAGTTACGCCTCGACGGCGACGTGCCGCTAGGGCGTCTCCCCGTGAGTCTCCAGCCTTACGCATTGATGGGCCTGAACTTCGGATACAATACAAAGGACTATTACGGCTGGAACAATTTCCAATTCGGGGTCCAAGCCGACTGGCAAATCAACCGGGTGGTCTCCGCATTTGCTGGAGTAAATTACAGCTTTGCCATGCCCGCGCTTCGGGAAATCGATCAGGGCAACGTGGTTTGGGCCAACGTGGGCGTGAGGTTCGCGTATTGAGTCGGGTCTCAGCCGTTGCTCATCCAATCGCATATCGGGGCCGTAGGAGCCACGGGGCCGACCAGACTCAGAGTCATGCACTCCGGCCGCAAAGTGGCCTGCGCGATGCGTTGGATTTCCTCCGGCGTTACTTGAAGCAGACGGTTGTGAACAATTTCTGGATCAACGACCTGGCCGTAAAACAGGACGGAATATCCCAGCCGCGAGCTTTGAGCGGTGGAACGTTCGAGTGACATCCGGGCGGAGCCGATCGCATAATCCTTGGCTCGCTTGAGTTCAGATACTTTCACAGGCTCATTACGGAGCCGGGCAAACTCCCGGCCGATCAGTCGCATTGCCAACGCCAGGTTTTTCGCATCCAGCCCGACGTAAAAATTTAGCACGCCAGTATCCGCGTAGTGGCTCACGCTAGAGCTCACGGAATAACAAAGCCCGCGTTTTTCGCGAAGTTCCTGGAACAAGCGCGAGCTCATATTCCCTGCCAGTAGAATGTTCAACAGCGTGACAGCAAAGCGATCTTCCGCATACAAGTCACATGCGGGCACGCCAAATGCCACATGCGTTTGTTGGGTGTCGCGTTGATCGATTCGGATCCGTGGATGTGCGGGCAGCACCGGCGCCGCGCGACCGACAGCCTTTTTCCCGCGCGGCAAGGACCCCAGCAGTGCCTCCGCTCGCGTGACCACATCCTCGTGCCGCACGCATCCGGCGGCGGATACGATGGTGTTGCCTGAATGATAGTAATTCGCACGGAACTTGAGAAAGTCGTCTTTGTTGATTTGCGCGATGGTTTCCAGAGTGCCGGTGAGAGAGCGACCCAAGCCATGATTCGGCCAGAGATCCTCCCATAGCATTTCCTGCACGAGTTCGGAAGGCTCGTCTTGATACATCAGGATTTCCTCCGCAATGACACTGCGTTCCTTACGGATATCAATTTCGGCAAACCGAGGCTCCATATACATGTCACAAAGCACCGCGGTGAGCCTGCGAAACTGGTTCGCGGGAGCTGCACCATAATACACCGTGTGATCATGCGTGGTTGTGGCATTGAGGTATCCGCCCACGCTTTCGACTTCCTGGCCAATCTGTCGGGCCGTACGCCGGCGGGTGCCTTTAAAAAGCATGTGCTCAATAAAGTGCGAGATCCCGCTGACCCGCTTGACCTCATGTCGCCCGCCGACCCCGGCCCAAAGCCCAAACGTAACGGATTGCATATGCGGCATCTCGCAGGTGACCACGCGAATGCCATTGGAAAGAGTCGAAAGATTTGTGTTCACGACATACTCTCCGCTGCCCGCGCACGCAAAAGAAAATCCACTACGCCCACATCTCTGGGGAGCGTGACTTTGATGTTCCAATCCGGATTTTCAACCAAGTAAACGGGATGCCCTGCCCGACGCATCACAGATGTCTCGTCCGTAAGAACGACGCCACTGGCTGCCGCGTCCTCAGCGGCAGCCAACAACAGCACCCGGAAAAATACCTGAGGCGTTTGCATGCGCCAGAGCCCTTCACGAGGGACGGGCGAATCACAAAATCCATCCGCGTCCTCCTGCTGCAGCGTGTCAGTGAGGCGCTCGGCTGCAACGCTCCCGCCGAATTCGCGAGCCGCCGCAAAACATCGCGAAATAAAATCCGGCGTCACCAGCGGCCGGGCGGCATCATGGATCGCCACCAAAGCACAGGAATCAGAAACCGCAGAGAGTCCCGCAAGCACCGAGTCCTGGCGCGTTTCACCACCTCGCACCACGCGTACCGGTTTGGAGAAATTTTTCAGGACGTCGGCCATTGACTCCTCACGTTCGGGGGCAGTGACGACCACGATTTCCGAGATATTCCGGCAGAGATCAAATGCCCTGACAGCATGACAAATCAGCGGCTCACCCGCGACGGGCGTCAGCGTTTTATCAAACCCCATGCGTTTGCCAGATCCCGCGGCAACAATGACCGCGGCTCCATGCTGCACGTCTGCATCGGACACGTGCACTAGGTCCAAACCCCGGTTATCAGGCATCAGGAAAGCTGGCGCTGGACTTCAGCACTGAGCGATTTGCCATCCACCCGTCCGGCACACTGTGCATTGGCGGTCTTCATCACTGCCCCCATTTGCTGGCGGGAAGTTGCGCCCGATTCCTCAATGGCCACACGCACGATCTCCGCCACTTCGGCTGCGCTCAAAGGCTGAGGCAGATAACGATTTAAAATCTCGATCTCGGCAGATTCACGCGCGGCCAATTCCAGACGACCGCCTGTCGTAAAGCTATCTACCGAATCATGCCGCTTTTTGATTTCCTTGCGGATCACCTGAACGACCGCCTCGTCGCTCAGCCCGGCATCAATGCCAGCGCCATCAATGGCGGCATATTTCACCGCCGATTTCAGCATACGAAGGACGCCAAGTTGGTCTGCCGCCTTTGCGCGCATCGCGTCTTTAATATCGTTGTCGATTTGCTCTTGTAGATTCATGAGTTGGATAATGTGCTTTGAGATTAGCGCTTGGTAAGACGGTAAAAAAGGACGGAGCCTAAGGTAATAAAAATGATATTCGGCATCCAGATTAGGAGCACGGGAAGCGCTCGTGCGTTATCCCGGAAAGTGTCCGCGAGGATGATAAAAAAGAAATACGTAAACGCGATGACAAGGCTGATGGCAAATCCCACGGACGTTTCCTTTCGGTGCGCGGTAATTCCCAGCGGGATCGCAACGAGGGCAAAGGCAATACAAGCTAGAGAGGTTGAAATTCGTTTACTCAGTTCGACTTGTGCGGAGAGTTCACGATCGCCGGGATTATTGGTCAGGAGTTCGATCAAGTCCCCAAACGTGTAGGAGCTCAGACGCCGGCCCCGCGCATTCTGCTCATAGAGCGCTTCCAACGAAATAGGAAAAATCCCCTGCTCCATGAGAATTCCATGCTGGATCTTGTTCAAGTTACGAGGATCCGCAGCATCGCGCTGCTCAAAGCGCGCATCATAAAGTTTCAACAACAGGCGCGCATTTGCCGGATCCGGGATCAGATTGCCACGCTTGGCATACACGACTTTCACTGGCGTAAAGTCCTCACCCATCTCAAACACGATCAGATCAGTGAGCGTGTCGCCGTCCTTACCGCCGACATACACACGACGGTCCGGGAATTGATCCACCACCGAATCCGCAGAAAACAACGAAATCGGATTGCTCGTCGCAATTTGAAAAATCGCCTGCGTCATTCGCTGCTCCGCCCGCGGTGCCACCTCGGTATTGATCCATATGCAGATCGCGGTAAGCACCCCAGCCAAGACAAACACAGGCACGCACAAGCGCTGCACGCTCACCCCGCTCGACTTCAATGCGATCAATTCATTATCGGCGGAAATACGCCCGAATACCAACAACAGCGCCGTAAGAAACCCCCAGGGGATGGTGAAAGTAAGCGAAAATGGCAGCACAAATGCCATGAATGCAAACACCGTCTCAAGCGGCACATCATGATTGATAAGCAGATCGAGCAGTTCTTTAAAAATATTTCCGAGCACGAGCACGAGGCTGAGCACGGTGATGCCAATAAGCATCGTGATGAACACGGTCTTACCGACGTAACGATCAAGGATTTTCATTAATGGCGAATCACTATGGCTACCTGAAATTTCACCACGAGTCAAAATTCTCTTCACCTCAGGGCGGAATCAGACGATTCTAAAGCGCTCGCCATCCGGCGACCCCAATTCCGATTTCTATCATTTGACTATGACACTTACCGACGAACAAAAATCTACCGTGGCTGCCTGGATCGCCAGCGGGCTCGGACTCTCTGATGTCCAGAAGAAGCTGCGTGAGGATTACAACCTCCCGCTCACCTACATGGAGACCCGTTTCCTTGTGGACGATATGAAGCTCACATTATACGACGAGCCCGAGGAAATCCCGGAGGTGGCTGCGCCCGACGCTATACCATTACCCGCAGAAGCAATCGCTGACGATCCCCTGCCAGCCGTTGGCGGGCTAAATGTGACCATCGATCAAATTGCCCGCCCGAACGCAATGATCAGCGGCAAGGTGACGTTCTCCGATGGAGAGCACGCTGAGTGGTCCCTCGACCAGATGGGCCGCCTGGGCCTCCAACCAACCACCGAGGGATATCGTCCCGTAGAAGCCGATGTAATAAAATTCCAGACGGAATTGCAGCGGCTTGCCCGAACGCAGGGATTCTAATCCCCGATGCCCGACGCCAGCCGCAGCAATCAATCGCCCTTCACACTCCATATAAACGGAGAGGTGAAGGAGCTTGTAGCGAGCCGAACGCTTGCCGACCTGGTTGCCGAGTTGGACCTTGCTCCCGCCACCGTGTTACTCGAAATCAACGGCGAGGCCCCACTGCGAAGCGCTTGGCCGGACACACCGCTGGCCACCGGTGATCGCGTGGAGATCCTGCGTGTCGCCGCCGGGGGATAACACCCTCCAGCTTGCGAATCTTACGTATCCCGGCACACTAATCAGATCATATGTTCAGTCGCCTTTCCGATAAACTCCAAGATGTCTTCAAAGACCTGCGCGGTCAGGGGCGCATCTCGGAATCCAACGTCACCGATGCACTGCGCGAAGTGCGTCTCGCACTGCTCGATGCAGACGTGCATTTTCAAGTGGCGAAGACATTCATTGCCCGCGTAAAGGAACGTTCTCTTGGCGAGGATGTGATGCGCAGCGTAACACCCGGGCAGCAGATCGTAAAAATTTTTCATGACGAGCTGGTTCGAATTCTGGGAGGGGATTCAGAGCCGCTGAACCTGGATAAACCGGCACGCATCTTGGTGGTGGGACTAAACGGTGCTGGAAAGACAACCTCGTCGGCGAAACTGGCCCGCTGGCTGAAAAACCAAGGGCGCACGCCCAATCTGATTGCGTGCGATCTTTACCGTCCCGCAGCAATTGATCAACTGGCCACGCTTGCAGGACAAATTAGCGTTCCTGTTTTCAAACCGGAAGCTCACGAGAAAGATGTCTTGGCTACCGCCCGACGTGCCCTCAAATGGTGCGACGAGACGGGTGGAAACGTGCAGATCTTTGATACTGCGGGCCGCCAAGAAATCGACGAGCCGTTGGTTGCCGAACTCAAGGCCTTGCGGGACTTACTGCAACCACAGGAAATCCTCCTGGTCTGCGACGCGGCCACCGGGCAACAAGCCGTCTCCGTGGCCGAGCACTTCCACGCGGCACTTGGCCTCACCGGCATCATCCTCACGAAACTCGACGGCGATGCACGCGGCGGCGCAGCACTATCACTCCGCGAAATCACACAAAGGCCGATCAAATTTGCTGGCTCAGGCGAAAAACTTGCCGACTTCGAGCCGTTTTATCCAGACCGCCTTGCCGGTCGCATTCTGGGAATGGGCGATGTGGTCGGCTTGGTCGAAAAGGCCGCGGAAGCCATCACCGAGGAGGATGCCCTACGGATGGAACGCAAACTCCGGACGGCCACCTTCGACCTCGAAGACTTTCTGCACCAGTTCCGAATGCTCAAACGCATGGGACCCCTCGAAAATATACTTGGCATGTTGCCAGGAATGGCTAATCTCAAGGATTCCTCGATTGACGAGGGTCAACTGAAACGAGTGGAGGCGATAATTCTCTCCATGACTCCGGCGGAGCGCACAAGGCCTGAAATCCTGAACGCACGACGCCGACAACGGGTCGCTCGCGGCAGCGGCACCACGGTAACTGAGATAAATAACCTGCTTCTGCGCTTCGGCCAGATGCGCAAAATGATGAAAAAATCGGGCAGCATGAAAAAATTGATGTCCCAAGCCAAACGAGCCGGTTTCCCCGGATTGCCAGGCTGAACCGAAAAATTTTACTACTACCCGGCAGCAACTTCCCGTTGCTGCCAACTTACACCAACCACAATCCGTATCATGTCCGTAGCAATCCGTCTCAAACGCGAAGGTGCCCGCAACCACCCGTACTATAAAATTGTCGTCGCCGACAAACGCTGTCCTCGTGACGGCAAATTCATCGAAATCATCGGCACTTACGATCCCAAAAAAGAAGGCGAAAATTGGAAGATCGCCCTGGATCGCGCCAACTACTGGGTCGGAGTGGGTGCTCAACCATCGCAAACCGTCGGCAACATCATCAATAAGGCACGTAAAGCGGTTGAGTCCGCCGAACCCGCCGCAGCCTGACGCGAACTTGAAATCCCGCCGGCTGTGAATACTCGATATTGACCGCCGCCCGAAAATCTCCAAGATCATCTGCAAGTGGAAGAATTCTTACGATATGCAGTGGGTCAATTAGTGGAGTTTCCCGACGAAGTCGTCGTGGTGAAAACCGAGTTGCCCGAAAAGGTTATATTCCGGCTGGCCGTCCGGAAGTCTGATATCCCGCGTGTCATCGGAAAAAACGGCCATACCATCCAATCTCTCCGATCAATGCTGCTGGCATCCGGGAAGAAAAAAGGTATTCGCACTGCTCTGGAAATTATCGAATGAAAACGCCTCTCTCATACGCAGCCCTCGTGCTCTCGGTAACAACCATCCCGTTTTTTGCCGCCTGCGAGCAGCAGTCGGCCGCAGTCACAGCGCCGAAATATTACGAGAAAGAGCGCGCCGCAGAAGAAAAGGCAGCGACGAAGGATGCGGCAGACCCCAACCCTCCCACCTACTTCAACAACTAGCCTGCGGCGGTTGTTTGCGGTAGGAACGAGCACTCCTGCTCCAGAATAAGGGCCTCCACTTCTGGAAAGTGGCCATGGAACCATTTAAAAATCGTCTCTCCGGAGAAGTCGCCCGGCGGATCGGTGCGGCTGTGGGACGTGGGTATCCTGCTTTTGATTCGCGTGCATTCGTACGGGATATGGACGCTGCACTTGCTCCGCTGGAGTTGAAGGCGCGGATGCACCACATCGCAGACCGCTTGGAACAATCGCTTCCCGGGGCTCCCGCGGAGCTCTTCCCTATTCTGGAACGAGCGTTGGCAGAGGGCCCTGAGGATGAGGTCGGGTTGCGGGGATTCCCGGTTTGGCCACTCACGGAGATTATTTCGCGTCGCGGGCACGACACGTTTGACCTTGCAATGCACGCGGTGCACGAAATGACGCAGCGCTTTACGGGTGAGTTTGCAATCCGCTCCTTCCTTCGCAACCAAGAAACAATAACCCTCGCCCAACTCATGGTCTGGGCAACCGATCCCGACGAGCATGTGCGACGACTTGCCAGTGAGGGCAGCCGACCGTTGCTTCCCTGGGGTGAGCGACTGCCACGCCTCCTCGCAAATCCTGAATTCACGCTGCCGATTCTAGATTTGCTCCACGACGACCCATCCGAATATGTCCGACGCTCTGTGGCGAATCATCTCAATGATTTCAGCCGCGCCCACCCAAATTATGTCATTGCGACGCTGCGCCGATGGGGAACAATTTCTTCGGGCACCAACTTCCCAAAAACAATAGCCCGGGCTGCACGCACGCTGGTCAAAGCAGGGAATTCCGAAGCCTTGGCGTTAATGGGGTATTCGACGGATGCGGCCCTGGAGCTGGTGCGCTTCGAAATCACCCCCGGCAGCCTGAACATCGGAGACGCCCTCACTTATTCCGTGGAAATTAAAAATCCATCGCCGGCGATAGTCCCCGTCATGGTTGACTACGTGGTTTTTCATCGCAAAGCGAACGGCAGTCTATCACGCAAGGTGTTCAAAGGCCGACGCAGTTCGATCCCTGCACACACATCCTGGCAGTTCTCCGCCAAACATTCATTCCGACCGGTAACGACTCGCAAATACTATGCGGGAACCCATCGGATAGAGCTTCTCATCAACGGAAATAGGCACCTCGGTCACGAGTTCGAACTCATGGACGCATGACCTCGCGAGTGCAGTCCTCCCCACTCGTGAGGTTACGACATGGGGTTTATGGAGAAATTAGCAGCGGGTTGCGCCAGTTCAATCCAGGGAAGCGCGAGAAATCGGCGTCGTTGGTGTGGAGGACGGCGCGGTTTTCGATGGCGTAGGAGGCAAGCACGGCGTCGGATATAAGGGGCCCGGAACCCATAGCCTGAACGACCAAAGCCATGACTTTGGAAAAATGATCGGCGGGCGGGGTGAGAACACGGACTATTGGTAGCGCCAGCCAGGTTTCCACCACCTGCCGGGCGCGGTCCACCGGAACGGCAGCGGCCCCAAGCCGTGGATTGCTGGCGATGCGGACGAAGCCGAGGCTAACCTCGTTTGGCAGGCCGATCAGTTCGTCGGCATTCATCGCCGTCTCCCACCAGCGTGAAGCAGACGAGTGCTGTGGCACGTGCGGGTTGTAGGCGTAAAGCAGGAGGTTAATGTCCGGGAGAATCATGCGCCGAGTTCGCGCAGGGTAACCTCGTCGTCCAGTTCATCCGCGAGGCGGTTGAATCCTGCTTCGGAAAACTCCGAGGGAAAAGCCACCGAAAAGAGCGGCGTAATTTTGGCGAGCTGAGAAACTTTTGGCGTTGTCAACAGCGAATGGCGAATGGATCGATTGAGAACCTCCTTGAAGGTTTTTCCGGTTCGACGCACCTCTTCACGTAAAAGATTCTCGGTGTCGGGATCAATCGTAACCGTGGTTCTCATCTAGCAATCATTGCAGCATGGATCTTGCTGTCAAGACAGCAATCTTTTCTACTGCGTTTCCAATGCGGTAACCCACCGTATGACCGCGCCGGTGCGGCCCTCCCTATAGGAAAAAACTCGCCATTAAAATGGCAAACACGCCAATCGAAATCACGGTGTAAGTCGCATCCCGCTCCGCAGCAAATCCAATGGCCGAGAAGCCGACGCGGATCAGTGGATTAAATAGCAGCAAGAGCACTCCCAGTTGAATGATACTATTGGTCTGGCCCCGTATCGCATCCTGAATGATGTCCCCCGGATGCCGAAGATCTGCGGGCTCGCCACTAAAGGTACGATCACCCGGTTTCGCATGGGGATTGTCGGCGAGGTAAATCACCCCTCCAGCAAGCATCAGAGCCGCAGCAAGCAGGACGCCATAAATCATGACGTTTGCCAGCAGCGAGCGAAGGCGGGATTCGGAGAGCAGCATTAGATTTTAAAGAGCTTTTGATTTTTCCAGACAGCGTCAAAAGTTCACATGAAATCCGCGGAGGACCATCTGGATTCCAATGAGGACGATCGCAACGAGAAAGACGATTTTCAAAATACCAGTCGGCACCACGTTGATCAGACGCGCTCCCAGGAACGCCCCCACGAGCACACCCAACGCGACGGGATAGACGAGCACCGGATCGAAGTATCCATTTTTGAGATAAATTCCCACGCTCGCGGCGGCGGTGACGCCAATCATAAAATTACTGGTCGTGGTGGTGACCTTGAACGGAATCTTCATGACCTGGTCCATCGCCAGCACCTTGAATGCCCCGGAGCCAATCCCCAACAACCCGGATAAAACACCTGCGAGCACCATCACGCCAAATCCCGGGATCACCCCCTGAACGTGATAAATATGCCCGGTCGGATACTCATCATCGAGCCTCAGCCGTTTCGCCAACGTCGTCTCGGGGAGTTTGGTAGCGGCACTATCCGGGCTTTTGCGAAGTGAAATCCCAGCGGTGGCAAGCAGGGCAATACCAAAGATGAGCGATAGCACGGCGGCGTTGAGAACCCCGGCCAACATTGCCCCACCAACCGCACCCAACGTGGTGGCGAGGCAGAGAAACAACCCGATACGCATGTTACTAATGCCATCGCGCAAATACGCAGCGGCCGCGCCGGATGAGGTGGCGATCACGGACGCCAATGCCGCACCCATGGCGTAGCGGATGTCGATCCCAAATCCCAACACCAACACGGGAGTGATGATGATCCCGCCACCGAGACCGATCAGCGATCCCACCAAGCCTGCGATGACCGCGGCAATTGCGACGGAAAAATCAAAGCCGAGATCGTTCACAAGGGGAAAGCTAGGCGAAGCATTTTCGAAAATAAATCAAATTTTTCGCCATGCCCCACGGATAAAGACAACCGTCCAAAAAGGAATATTCACAAAAAATATAAGCATCAGTGCCTCGTGCTCAGGGAATACGAGCTTCATCACCAGTGTGATGATCACGTGCATGAGAATAGCGCCCATCCCGAATACCGCGGCCCATCCCCTGCCCGCCAAAGCAAGAAAAAAGAACAATTCGATGAATAATCCTGGACCGAAAAGAATGGGAGCCAGCCAGACATGATCGACCAGAAATGCAGCAAGCGGGGGATATTCAGCTATCTGTGAAGTAGTGATCGTATCGTGAAAAACCGTCAGGTGACTCTTTACCAATTCCACGGCAAGGTTTGGAGTACGGAAAATCCACGTGCCTTCCGTCGCCAGCAATTTGCTGAAGGCACTCGTGACATAGGCTGCGGCTATCGCGATCATCGCCCATTGGATACCGATCCGCTGCGTCATGACATCGTCAAATATCGCAAACCTCCTCGACCGAATTGCCTTCCATAAACAGGCCACCATCGTTGATAGCCACAGCGCAATCAGCGTCATCGCGATCAATTGGCTGTGGTGCTTTATGGCTCCCTGAGAATTGATGAGGCTGCCCATCGCCACGTAAAAAAATACAGGTACAAGCAGCGTGATCCCGCCAGAAAGGCCAAAAACAAAACATGCCAAAAAGCCAGCCGTTATCCACTGCGCTTGAGCCCAAGTCTCCGGTTGCGCAAGCCATGTCAGGTCGAGGAAAACGCAGAGCCCGTTCGGGAGGGGCTGGGAGTCCGGCGGCAGATTTTTTCCCATCGACCACAGCACAAGCCCTGCAAATGCGGCACGCATCAGGAACATCTCCCATCGAGCAAATGTAATTCGCTCATCTGAGAGGGACGTCAGACGACACCAGAGCCAAAGGAATGCGCTTTTGATCATGGTCGCACCGGCTCCCGCTCCACCAAGACTGTTTCCTTCAAGACAAGTTCCCCGTCTTTCACCGTGACCTCCACATAGATCAAGCGCGGCCCGGCGGCCTCGATCCGGCGCCGCTTTTCTTTCGGCTGGATTGCCAGATACGTGTCATAAACATAATTTGCCGCCGTTTTCTGGGCCACTTTGTCTTCCCTATACGGTCTGTTCTCGTTGGAGTTTTCTTTTTTCCAGACGGATCGCAGGACTTTCATCATCGCCGCACCGCCCTCGTCAAACCACCACCAAGTGCCCACTTTCTTCCCCGTGAAATCAGTGAAATAAATGAACTCCGATCGGCTTGAAAGCCCGGCATACATGGGGAAATTCGAGAATGGAAATTGCTCACCGATGAATTGCAGCGCGATAGCCACCACAATAACGCCGAGGAATCCCCCGATCTTCAAGCGTCGGCAAAAGCCGCGGATAACATCACCGACCGACACAGGTCATCCCTTCAATTGGTGTGGCATTCGGTAGCATCGGCAAGAGGTTGCGGGACAAGAATCCACGCGGTCATTGAATTCTTAGTAAATCACATGTATCGTAACGGCAATCTAATCCGGTCGCGTATCGTACCACTGCTTCGCATCCACGACGTCCCACACCCATCTTCTAAAATGCAAAATCCTCATCAGTCTCCGGATTTGATTTTAGTGTACGATTCGGATTGCGGTGTTTGCTCGAGGTCGGTCCGATGGTTGATTAATCAAGGGGAAGGACGGATTCGCGCGATTGCTTATCACGATTCCACGCGCCTTGAGGAATATCCTCAGATTGATCGAACCCATGCGGACAGCGGGGTACAGGCGTTGCTCGTAGGGCAATCCGTGGTGTTCAAAGACGCCCGGGCCATCGCGCAGTGCCTATGCCAGTCAAAATCCTGGCGCTGGCTGGGCCGACTGATTGACCTGCCTCCCGCGCGTCCCTTTTCGGCTCTTGGCTACCGCATTTTCGCCCGGAACCGGCACCATGTCTCCCGCTTGCTGGGATTGACCGCCTGCAAGATCTAGGTATGAGCGTTTGATTGCGGACGACGTCACTATTCCGATTGCTTGATCTCATCCCAAGGAAAAATCGAGCGCGCAGTCAGCCGGAGAACGCGTTTTTGGCGCTTAATGAGCCGCGGGGTTGGGTCCACAGGGTTCCAACCTTTGGGATCGGGCATTACGGCAGCAATCATTGCCATTTGATTTTTTGAGAGTTGCGACGGTTGCCTCCCGTAAAACGTTTCCGCAGCGGCGCGCACCCCGAAGACCCCCTCCCCGAACTCGATGACGTTCAAATATAGCTCGAGGATCCGGCGCTTCGGCAGCAGCAACTCCATGAGCAGCGTGTAATAAGTTTCGAGTCCTTTCCGTATCCACGATCGGCCCTGCCAGAGGTACATGCATCGGGCGGCCTGCATCGTAATCGTCGAGGCACCACGAGGTTTTTCACCTGTGATTTTTGATTCCATCAATGCCTCCCGAATCTCATCCAGATCCACTCCGGCATGATCAAAAAACCGCTGATCTTCGCTGGCCCAGATGAGGTGGATTTGCTCGCGCGGGATTTCATCCAGCGGGATCCAGTGGTAGCGCAACCCTCGCTCCCGTGCTTCGGCGTTAGCTGAAAACCACTGAAATCGAATCATCTCCGGGGTTGCAGGAGGATTAACCCAACGCGACAGGCCAACTTGAAATATTGGGATTACGACCAGCAAAATGAGGATGATCAGCACTCCGCGCACCACCGTCGTGCGCAAGTTCCTTTTGGGTTTGGATTTCTTTTTGACCATCTTCGCGTCGTGCCGGATCAATGATATTCCACCGGACACGGCGGCACGGCACGCAGAAACGCCTTCCCGTAGCTTTTGCTTACCACTCGGCTATCCAAAATCACAACCACCCCGCGGTCCGTGCCTGAGCGAATCAAGCGCCCCACGCCCTGACGAAATTTCAGCACCGCCTCGGGCAGCGAATACTCCGTGAATGGCTGCCCACCCGACGCCTCGATGGCTTCCAGTTTCGCTTCGATCAGCGGATGGTCTGGCGTGGCAAATGGAAGGCGCGTGATGATGACGTTGCTGAGCGCATCTCCTGGCACATCGACACCACCCCAAAAACTATCCGTGCCAAAAAGGACCGCCTGTCCGCTGGCTTTGAACTCCCGGATCATCCGATCCCGCGACAGCCCTTCGCCCTGAACAAACAACGGCCAACCCTTATCCTCAAACTGCTCCCGCATCGCGAGAGCGATACGGTTCATCAGCACATAACTCGTAAACAAAACAAACGCACGCCCCCGGCTGCGATCCGTAAAATAGGCGATCCATTTTTGGAGTTCTGCTTCGTAGGTCGGTTCGCGCGGATCGGGCATCTTGCGCACGACATGGAGCTGCATCTGTTTTTCGTAGTCGAAAGGACTGCCGATTTGGACTGCACGCACCGCATCCGCTCCGACCCGATCGCGGAAATACCGCAGATCCGGATGCCCCACCGACAGCGTCGCGCTCGTCGACACGGTGCATCCGCCCGGCCGAAACAACAACCTGCGCAGGCAATCCGCAAGATCGATGGGCGCGGCATGGAGGTTATGCAGCGATTCACGCCGTCCGGTCTGCTCGACCCAATACACATGCCCGCCGGCACCCTGGTCCAGGAATTCCATTACCGCCCGCCGCGTCTCGCGCAGACGACTGGCCATGTCGCCAAGCTCTGCCTTCATTATCTCATCCTCGCACTTCCGGGATACGACAGCCACGCGCTCGACCAGTTGGCCCAGTCCATCACATAGCGCCTGCGCATCGACCAAGCCGGGTTCCCGCACGCGAAACTCCCGACCCTTTCCGAAACGACAGACCCGCCCGACCCCGTCAAAAAACTCCTCGGCTTCCGGCAGCAACCGGATCACCGACTGCATCGCATCCCCCTCGTTCAGCACCTGCAGAAGACCACGCTTTACTTTCGGATTGTAAAGCCGCTGCAACGCCGACCGGAGACCGTATTGCGAAACGGAAAACCCGATGTGCCGCGAGGCCACCGATTCCAGCGTGTGCGCCTCATCAAATACCACAAAATCATTCGCAAACAAATACCCGCCCCCCTCGCGGACATCCTCATCTGGATCCGTGTCGAGCAAAGTGAAAAACAACGTGTGGTTCACGACAATGACATCAGCCGTCTGCAACTGCCGGCGCATGCGCTGATAGAAACACCGCGCATTCGACCCGCATCGTTTGGGCGTGCAGATATTCCGCTCACTACACACCTCGGCCCACACCTCGTGGTCCGGCTGTTCGGGCAGGTCTGTGAGCGTTCCGTCCTTCGTCTCATGGCTCCAGTTGTAGATCCGCTCCAGCGCGGCCTGCCGGGTCGTGTCAAACAGGTTTCCCTTTTGCCGCAATGCACGGTCCAGGCGCGTGCCGCAGCAGTAATTTTGCCGCCCCTTCATCAGCGCCGCTTCGAAGTCCACTGAGAGGATTTCCCGCACCCCTGGGATGTCCTTATGCATCAACTGCTCTTGCAGATTGATCGTGTGCGTCGAGATCACGGCCTTCCGTTTGTTTCGCACCGCCCACAAAATCGCCGGGATCAGATACGCAAAAGATTTCCCGACGCCCGTCCCGGCTTCAATGACAACATGCCCGCCTGATGCAATGGTGGTGGCAACTTCCACCGCCATGCGTTGCTGTTCCGGACGCCATTCAAACCCTGTGCGCTTGGATAAAAGCCCTGCCTTGGAAAAAATATCACCGACCTCGCGGGCAAACTCTTCCTGCGGGCGCACACCCGCCCCATCGACCAATGAAATCATGCAGCACTCTCCACGATTCCCCCGAGAGACACTAGCGGATTTTAGTCTCTGCCCCATCAACTCCGCAGACCCACACATGCACGGACTGACCTCAGCAACCGAGATTAAAACCGGAACCAGGACCGATAGGCGGAGGGAGAAATTCCAAATTGCCTGCGAAAAGCCTTGGCAAATTGGGCTGGATCACGGAACCCGGTCGCGGCCGCCACCTCTTTGATGGATGCGTCCCGGACTTTCAGCAGTTTTCCAGCTTCCGATAGGCGCAACTGATGTAGGAATGCGGCCGGGGTCGTTCCCGTGCGTCGTCGAAACGCATGCGAAAAGGCACTCCGGCTGAGATGGAACGTCTTGGCGATTTGTTCGATTTTGAGGGGATTTGCGAGGTGCTTGGCCAGAATTCGCTTGAGTTGGAGAGCCCAGGGGGTCGCGGGGTCGGACCCGCTGGCGAGCTTTTCCAAGGAGAGAACCAAACGAAAGATCGCTTCCTCGCGTTCCCAGGGATCCTCAAACCTCCCACTGCAAACACCAACAAACAGCTCCTCAACCCTCCCGCTCAAGGCGGAGGAAATCGGTTCCGGCCAGACCCGGTTTAACGGCCGGAGGTTTTTCAGCAGGCGCTTCACAAAATCAGGATGATCCAACAGGAGCCAATAAAACGTCCATTCCGGAGAGGCCGCGGGCAGCCGGTATCGGTGGGTGGAAGGTATCACGGCAGAAAACAGGGATCCCGCTCCCATGCGACTCCATCGGCCTCGTGCACGAAAATGCCCCCAGCCTCCAAGGGTCATTTGTAGTAGCAAAATGGGACGTTCCTCATCCCCTCCCCGCTTCAAGCCATCCCAATCATAAATTCCGGCCTGAGTTCGAGTTTCCAGTCCTACGCTGATGCTTCCGGCCCCCCCACCGGAACAGTGATCAGCGATTCTGGCTTCATAGAGAGGTTTAAGTTGTGATTGTTGCATTTCCCAAAGCCTTCACAATTTAACTCGTCTTTGCACGCAAACACAAGACAAGGGAGTGGTGTTTTTCGAGGCAAGCCCAAAGAATAACCCGATGATCAAGCCATCCACTCCCCAAAGAAAAAACCGCCCCGCTCGGAAACCTTCCCTCCAAAAGCTCCCGCTGCGCATTGCGGTGATCGGCGCTGGATCGATTGGTTTCACCCGTAAGCTCATGCAGGACATTGTTTCTGTCCCCGAAATGAACAATACGGTTTTTGCCTTTACAGACATTTCGGAAAAAAACCTGAAGATGGTCACTTCGTTATGCAGCCGGGATCTGAAGTTTAACCGGCTGCCCGCCCGGGTCGAATCCTCAACGAACCGTCGCTTGATGTTACGAGGTGCGGATTACGTCATTTGCTGCATTCGTCAGGGAGGTTTGGAAGCCTTCCAGACCGACATCGATATTCCGCTAAAATATGGGGTCGACCAATGCGTGGGAGATACGATTTGCGCGGGAGGCTTGATGTACGCACAGCGCACCATTCCCGCCCTTCTGGAAATCTGCAAGGATATCCTGGAGGTCGCCAAACCAGGCGCGATTCTGTTTAATTACGCCAACCCCATGGCCATGAACACCTGGGCGTGCAATGCCTATGGGGGCGTGCCGACGGTGGGGCTTTGTCACGGTGTCCAAGGGGCACATAACCAAATTGCCGAATGCATCGATCTCTGGGCAAAATCGGAAAAACTGATCGCTCCCAAGGCGAAAATCACATCCTCGGATGTGGATGTGATCGCCGCTGGAATCAACCACCAAACCTGGTTTCTTCGGGTGAATTGGCAGGGCCGGGAAATGGTGGAAAAGCTGGCCGGGTTGTTCAGCAGCCACCCCCGGTTTTCCGTGACAGAAAAAGTGCGCATCGATGTCCTCAAGCGCTTTGGCTATTACAGCACCGAATCGAACGGCCACCTTAGCGAGTATCTGCCCTGGTACCGGAAACGCAGGGAGGAAATCGCCCAATGGATTGATCTCTCTTCATGGATCAATGGGGAGACCGGGGGGTACCTGAGGGTTTGCACCGAAGGCAGAAATTGGTTCGAAACCGATTTTCCAAACTGGATGAAAGAAAAGCCCCCGGTGCTAAGCCAAACTCCGCGCAGCCAGGAGCATCTCTCCTACATTCTTGAAGGCCTGCAAACCGGACGCACCTATCGCGGGCATTTTAACGTGGTCAACCGGGGTCATATCTCGAACCTGCCGGATGGCTGCATTGTGGAAATTCCCGGCTACGCCGACTCGAATGGCATCAACTCTCCGATAGTGGGCGACCTGCCGCTGGCCTGCGCAGCCACCTGTCAGTCCTCGATTCAGGTCCAACACATGGGAGTCGAGGCCGCGGTGCGGGGTGACGTGCGCCTGCTCAAGCAAGCCATGCTCCATGATCCCCTCACTGGCGCGGTATGCAACCCTGAGGAAATTTGGCAGATGACCGATGAACTCCTGGTGGCCCAGGCTAAATGGCTGCCCCAATTCCGGAAAGAAATCCCCGCAGCCCGGAAACGGCTGGCCGACCACGTCAAAAATGGGACCCGCGTGAAGCTCCTGAAAACGGAGGGAGCCGCCCGCATCAAAACCAAGACCATCGCCGAGATGAGCCTCGACAAGGAGGCTGCGCGATCCAACGCGGCTGAGGCGGACAAGGGGAAAATGACAATAAGCAGCGGGGGCAAGCTCCGGAGATGAATGCTCTCTTTTGCCGGATTCCCCTCGTCTCACATTTCCTGGCCGGGCCGCTCGCCGCGGTGGAACTGCCCTCCAGCGGTAGCTCTCGAGCTCGGTGTTTCGAAAGGTAATCCCCGGAATAGCGGGGAGACTTCATCCGGCTCAAAGAAGAACGCCGCCACCGACTGGCACGCCTGCCCTTTCCAGACAAAGTGCAGGCCGTAGTGCGAATGCAATAGATGGCCGCTCCGGTGCTGCGAGCACGGGGACGGCGTGTCACCCCGTGGGTGCTCGCGCCAGCCGACCTCGCGAAAGCCTAAAAGTCCTGCTTGCCGCCCACTCTTAGCAGTATCATCTCCCACTCCGCGCCCCTGCGCCCCTGCGGAGAAATCCTCCATTCCTCCGCATCAACACGGCTTGCACCTTGCAAAGCCGCCTACAAACGCATAGCAACTTCCGAGCGTTCATCGCTCTTTCATCCCGATGTTACATTCTTCCATTCGCCCCCGCGCTGTGGTGGGTGGCATCGGCTTCCACTACGGCAAGGAGCTGGCCAAGCTTTTCGCACAGAACGAGGTCGGTTCAAGAACGGCATCGGTCTCACCTGCGCGAAATTATGCGTTCGCTGCTGGCGTCCGCCCAAGAACGGGCTTTGTTTTTAAGCGCCATCTGCAATCTGCCCAGCTCGGGAGCAAAAGATATAGTCAATGATCCCGGCTTTTCAGAACTTCTGCTCATCATAGCGTGCGAACCCGACATTGAGCAACGCATGACCGACGCTTTCGTCGAAATAGCCGAGCGCGTTCGGTCCAATGTGACACCTTTGGATGTGGCACTCCAAGAAGTGGATGCCCTAGTTCTACAACCCGACTGTCGAGCCCTTGCGCGAAGCCAGCTACTCTTTGGATGCGGTCATTTCAAAGCTGTATGGCAGATGGTCACACCACACATGGAGAGTTACCAGAATGAGTATTCAGGTATTTACTTGCATCTTGGCAGCTCGGCTTTAGCTGCACTCAGGCGTGAAGAGGCCACAAAGCGGCTCGATGCGGAAGTAGAAGCGCGATCTCCACGTTCGACAATTTGCACACTGCTCAGGCACCTACTGACCGGTCGCATCACGAGGGCGGCATTGATCGACCTGAGGAAGAATGCTGGCGAAGCGACACCTCTCGACGACATGGCTTCACAGTTCCATCCGCTAAAACTCATTTCAGCTTATCGCCCCCGAGAGGTGAAGGGTGAATCACTTTTCCTTGCCTACATGAGCAATATTGCCATATTTATGGGTTATGAAAACGACGATTGACCTGCCGGACGAGCTTTTTCAAAAAACCAAGATACTGGCTGCGGAACGTCGCACCACCTTCAAAGAACTGGTGGTGCAGGCGCTGAAACTCATTACCCAGACCGCTCCCGAGGCTGAGGAAAAAAAGCGAAAGCAAGCGCTGAAGCGTCTGATCAAAGCCATGCAGGCCGGTAATACCGAGCCCATGGTCCCTCTCACGCGGGAGGAGATTTATGATCGATGAGGTCTTTCTGGACTCTAATGTGCTGCTCTACGCCTGCTCCTCTGCCGCAGGCGATGCAGAAAAGCGGCGGGTGGCGGAAAAGATCATCATCCATGGTCGCTTCGCTCTTTCCGCGCAGGTCCTTCAGGAATTCATCGCTAACGCGCTAAAAAAGAAATCCCTCGCTATTAGTGAAGCCAATATCGACGCCACACTCGAACTCGCCTCGTTGGTGAGGGTATTGCCGGTCACTCACGAGCTCGTGGTTTCCGCTGTGATTCTCCGACGCCGATACCAACTCTCCCATTGGGACGCCACGATCTTAGCCGCCGCTGCGGAACTCGGCTGCGAGACTCTGTATTCGGAAGACCTCAATCACGACCAGGAATATGCCGGTGTGCGAGTCATCAATCCGTTTTTGTAAAATCTTTCGCGGGCATCCCAAAAACCTCACGTCCAATCTATGACTCATTTTGAACGCTACCTTGGAGTTGATTACTCCGGAGCGGAGACTCCCACCAGCAGCTTGAAGGGCCTGCGCCTGTACGAGGCCACGCCCGCTGGTCTGCCAACCGAGGTTCCACCCCCGCCCAGTCCGCGCAAATACTGGACGCGCCGGGGTCTGGCCGAATGGCTGGCCACTGAACTTCGCGATGGGCCGCCTGCCCTGGTCGGCATCGACCATGGGTTTTCGTTTCCGCTGCGCTACTTCGAGGTCCACCACATCCCGCCCGATTGGCCAAATTTTCTAGACGACTTCCAGCACCATTGGCCGACCGATAGCGATAATATGTATGTCGAATTCATTCGTGATGGCACGCGTGGCGATGGTGCCTCGCGCACCGGGAGTTCGCGCTGGCGCCGAATGACAGAGGAGCGGAGCCGGGCAAAATCTGTTTTCCACTTTGACGTGCAGGGCAGCGTGGCGAAGTCCACGCACGCCGGCCTGCCGTGGCTGCGCTACCTCCGCAACCAACTCGGCAGGCGCGTGCATTTCTGGCCGTTCGACGGCTGGACACCGCCACCGGGCCGAACAGTCATCGCTGAAGTCTATCCTTCCTTGTGGAGCCGAACATTCCCAAGCAATGATCGCAATCCCCACCAGCACGACGCCTACAGCGCCGCCCGATGGATGCAGGAGCGCGACGCGGATGGAACGCTGGCAGATTACTTTCAGCCGGAATTGCGAGCCGCCGAACGCACGCAGGCACAATTGGAAGGCTGGATCTTGGGTTTGACCTGATTGCACCCCGAGCCCCCTGACCTACGGAGTAATTATCGGGCGGGGTTGTTTTTGACGTTGAATGCCACGCGACACGCGGCAATAGTCACGGATTACCGCTGCACCACCGGACCAGCGGCACCGACGCCTGCATGACCATTCTTGACCGATACGTTCTCAAAAAGTTTTTTGTCCCGTTCCTCTATTGTTTCTTTGGGTTCATTGCGATCTGGCTTGTTTTTGATCTAAGCGACAACGGGCCGGATTTCATTGAGGCGAAAGCGCCCATGAGCTTCATTATGGAGTTTTACCTGAGTCAGATCCCGGAGATCGTTGTGATTAGCCTGCCGATCGGGCAATTGCTGGCACTCCTCTATTCGCTGACCCAGATGTCGCGATCCAACGAGATCATCTCAATGCTTGGCGCAGGGCGGAGTGTCACACGGGTGCTGATGCCATTGTTTGTGGTTGGTCTCTTATTGGTCGGGACATCAGCATACTTTAACTATGAAGGCGCACCACGAGCAGCAAAAACCAAAAAAGAGATGCAGCGCGAGCTGACCCGTGGCGAGAAGCGGGAGGCGTCAATCAAAGGCCACCTGTTTCGCAACCGCGAGAATCAGCGCACCTGGTTTATGCGATTGATTCGCCCGGATCGCCAAACGATCAATGATTTTCAAATCATCCAGCAAAATATGAAGGGTGAGATCGTTGCTCAGATCTATGGAACTTATGCGATCTACGACGAGGCCACGCACACGTGGACGATGGAGAACGTGAAAATGATCAAGATGGATGAAAAAGGCGACATCATTGATACCCAGTTCGCTCCGGAATCGAAGATCTCCACGTATTCGGAGACACCATGGAGGATTGCGAGTTCCCTCATGAACTCCGATTACCTGTCCGTGCCTGAGTTGCGGGACTACTTGAAGTTTAACGCGGATTTACCCGAGGACCGTCTGGCTCCATTTCGAACGAATTTATACTATCGATTTGCGCTCCCGTGGGCGTGTCTCGTGGTCGTCTTCCTCGCAGCGCCTATGGGCATCGTTTACTCCCGAAGCGGAATTTTGGGCGGAGTGGCGACGGCTATTTCACTTTTCTTTTTGTTCGTCTTTACCACTGCGCTGGCGATTGCCTTTGGCAAGGGCGGGGCGATTTCTCCAATAGTCGCAGCATGGGCTCCATCGGCACTCTTTTTTTTGGTGGGACTGATGCTTCTATGGTTTCGATCCACGAGCCGCGACCTGCCATCACTCAAGATCTTCGGATAAACTACGATGCAAGCTGACTGGGAAATTAAAAGCCGTTCGCACCACTGCTCGCGCACCGGCAAGGAATTTGTCGAAGGCGACAGTTTTTACACACTCCTATTCCGCGATGGGGATGCATATCGCCGGGAGGATCTGTCGGAGGAATCGTGGTTGGTGCGGAACGACAACATCCAGCCGTTCTCATTTTGGAAAAGCACCTACGAGCCGCCACCACCGCCACCGCCAGAAGCGTTGCAGAAAAACGACGCTGAGGCATTGCTCCGCCACCTGATCGCACAGGGCGACATGCGCTACGACAAGACGATTTACATCCTGGCGCTGATGCTCGAGCGGAAACGCCAATTGCGAGGGATCGCCAGCGAGGATGCAATGACACTCGTCTACGAGCATCCAAAGACCGGGGAGACGTTCATTTTCCGAAACCCCAACTTGTCCCTAGATCAGATCCCGGCAGTGCAAAAGGAAGTCTCGGACTTACTGAACCACTCGCTTGGCGGAGGACCTGCTGCGACCGCGGAGGCTGCTTCGGTATCCCAAGAGGTGGCTGCCGAGCCAGCGACCGTCGAGCCCACGCCCCCATGACAGCCAACACGATGCGGACGACAGACTCTTTTCCGCTCTTCCTCGCGCCTATGGCGGGAGTGACAAACTCGGTTTTTCGCCAAATCTGCCGGACCCGTGGTGCTGACACGCTAACGTCGGAATTCGTATCAGCGGAGGGGATTTTTCATCGGAGTGAGCGGACGCGCGAGTATCTGGATTTTGAACCTGGTGAACGACCAGTCGGGGTCCAACTCTTTGGAGCAGATCCCGATCACTTGGCCGAAGCCGCTCGTCAGGTAGTAGACTGGGTGCGACCGGATTTTATCGATCTTAATTTCGGGTGTCCGGTAAATAAGGTCGTCAGCCGCGAGGGCGGGTCAGCGCTGCTGAAGAACTGCCCCTTACTTGAGCGGGTTGCACGCGCGGTGGTCCGGGCCGTGGATCCCCTGCCCGTCACAGCAAAGATCCGGATCGGCTGGAGCGCATCGACGATCAACGCAACCACCACCGCTGGAATCCTGGAACAATGCGGAATCCGCAGGCTCGCGGTTCACGGCCGAACCAAAGAACAAGGATACACGGGCCTCGCAGACTGGGATGTGATCGGAGCAGTGGCTGAGGCAGTAGCGATTCCAGTGATTGGAAATGGCGACATTGCGTCGGCAGAAGATGCTCTCCGGCGCAGACGCGAGACGCGGGTGTCCGGGCTCATGATCGGGCGCGCTGCGATGACAAATCCGTGGATCTTTGCCGAAATCAAGGCAGCGATGGACCCCGACGGGCTGTCATTTTCACCTCCCTCGATGTCCGACCGCTGGCAACTCATCGTCGAGCACTGCCGGAGCGAAATCCCCCGACGTGGCGGAGTCGAGACACGTGCAATCCATGGAATGAGAGCCCGGTTAATGGCCTACAGTCGCGGGATGACTGGTGGGCGCCACCTGCGCGAAGCATTCTCAAAAGTGGAAAGTGTCAGCGGCCTCGAAGATATCGCTGCAAGTTGGATGGCAACCTACGCTGAAGATCCGAGAGCGGAATCAGCCTTCGGCGGCGATTAACCAACAGTGATCATCCGCCGATAGCGGTCATGGGTCGTTCAGTTTGCGAACCGTCGCGGAACGTGTGGTCCTCCGGTTTATTGCGAAGGGCTGTTTGAAAAACGTCGGTGATTGAGTCGCCATCCCGCAACGACGCCATCAAGTCAACCTCCCCTTCCCGTCCGAGGCACGGGCGCAACTTCCCGTCGCTGGTCAACCGGAGCTTATTACAGTCTTCGCAAAAATGCTGCACTGTCATCGCGCCAATCAACCCAATCATCGCGCCCGTGGGCCGGTGCCGCCAATATCTCGCAGGTCCATTTCCGATGCGGTCATTCACTGGGTCGAGATTTCCCCAACCTCCCAGTCGCAGCACCGCGCTTTCTAAGGGGAAAAAGTGTCCATCGAAGTCAAATTGTCCCGCCATCGGCATCAGCTCGATGAACCGTAGAGGAAACCCATGCTCGCCCGCAAAGGCAGCCAGTGGCAGCAACTGATCTTCATTCAATCCGCGCAACAAAACACAATTCAACTTCACGACCTCAAATCCGGCGGTCTTCGCAGCCATGATGCCATCGAGCGCAGGGGTAATCTGGCTTCCGGTGATCCGGTGGTAGACATCCCCGTCGAGTGCGTCGAGGCTGACATTGATTGCCCGCACACCCGCCTGCTTGAGCGGCGTGGCAAGCGGCGCCAATAGGGTGCCATTGGTCGATAGCCCGAGCGCCTCAATGCCGGGGAGCGCCCAGATCCGCGTTGCGATATCGACGATGTCTTTACGCACCAATGGTTCGCCGCCCGTGAGACGGATTTTTCGAAATCCAATCCCGGCCGCAGCCTCGACAATACGCACGATCTCATCGGCAGTCAGCCGATCCTGTGCGCAACTCCATCCCTTATAACCTTCGGGCATGCAATAAAAACACCGCTCATTGCATCGATCCGTCACCGACACACGCAAGTAATCAATAACCCGTCCGAAGGGGTCCACGTTCATGTCTGGATGGAATACGGGCACTGGACGATGAAGGTTCCATAATGAGAGGATTTTGGCCACTCGAATTCGCACGCGTGCGATCTGATTGCCAAGGGAATTCCGATCTGATTTTGTTACCTGATCGGAATTTCCTCTACCATACGCCTCGGCCTCGTTGCATGTATTTCTCTGGCGTTAATCCCGGTGGTATCGGCGCGACCCAATGAACTCCGCGGCGGATGGTCGGAAAAGGCACCTTATGAAATCAGCGTGAATGCTCCGGGAGGCGTGGAGCGACTGTCCGGACTGGATATCGAGATCACGAGATCGGTCGCGAAGCATGCGGGGTATCGGGTCACCTTTGACGAAGTCGATTGGGACGAGAATGTCAGCGCCGTTCGCGAGGGACGCATGGATTTTGCAATGGCAGCCACACCGGAAGAATCGCGCCGCGCATGGGCATGGTTCACTATTCCCTACCGCAAGGAGACCATCGCTCTGGTCACGCGAAAACATGAAGCTCCAGCCTGGCAGTCCAAAGACCCGGTCGATCGCTTGAAACAACTGCTCGATGCGGGCAGCAAGCTGGCGGTGATGCGGGGATTTTATTACGGGCCAAAGGTGGCGGCACTTTTAAATCAAACGGAGTTCAGCGCGCAGATCCTCTTTTTTGAAAACGATTCAGGCTCCCTGAATGCGTTGCTTTCGGGAACTGCGGATGCGTTCCTGGCAGATCAACTTTCGGCCGCAAGTGCAGCTGCGCACGCGAATGCAATGCATCTGATCACGGCAAATTCTAACCCCATTTACGAGGCCGACCTGAGCCTGATGTTTTCCAAAAAGAATGTTTCCGCGCAAATACTGGCGGATTTTGACACGGCTCTCAGCGAAATGCAGTCGTCTGGCGAGATCAAACGCATCAAGCGGTACTACCTGATCCCCCAGTTGTTGCTGATCACCATGAAGACAAGTTGGTTCCGCGTCTTCGAATTTATTGGAACTATCGCTTTCGCGATTTCAGGGGTCATCATCGCGCGGCGCGAGCGCTACGATATCGTCGGAGCATATGTCCTCGCCGCTCTCCCGGCTGTCGGAGGCGGAGTGATGCGGGATCTAATCAGCGGGCGCTCGCCAATCGGAATCATCCAAACTCCGAGCCTCCTACTCATTGTGCTCGGAACCGTGATCGCAGGATTTCTATTTTTCACGATCCGGGATCTCGTATCGCCTCACGGGAAGTCCCGACCAGAGGAATCCACCGGTCAGCCGATCCGATGGGCATCCACCCGGGGCGGCCTGGAAATCTCCGACGCGATTGGGCTCGCGACGTTCACAATCATAGGAGTGACCGTTGCGCTGGAACAACGTTGCGAACCACTTTGGCTGTGGGGTCCGATCATGGCTGTGCTCACCGCTGCCGGCGGGGGAGTGTTGCGCGACGTGCTCCGCTCGCAGGCGGATATCCCAACGCTGAAAGGCTCGATTTATCCGGAGATCGCCCTCGTTTGGGGCTTGGTTTATTCATTGGTCATTTTATCCAAAGGGCAGGAACTCAATGTGCGCGAGGTGGTCTTGCTAACACTCGTTGTAATGCTGGCAGCATTTGTGAGCCGCATCCTTGTTGTGCAATTCCGTCTTCGCAGCGTGTTCCTCGGTCGGCCGCCGTCGCTTGATTAAACGATTCATGGAATTACATGGAAAGTTTAAGAAAGCGCAATATCCGCGATGTTGTCCGGAGTCACCATGGATGGGATCAAAATCGTAATCTGCGCTTGATCGGATTTCCGTTTGGAAGGCTTTTTTCCAACACTCCATCCGCAGGATGGATGGTCGATCCGTGCAATCCCGCTTGCACAAATCACTTAATCGCATTAACTGGGCCTCTTTGAAGACTCCGAACACTCTATGTTTTACAGCAGGCGCACAAAGCGCGTAATTCTTGGATTCACTGCCCTCGGGCTTGTCGTCGGCTTTATCGTGGTCGGGTCGCTCAGGGTTTCTGCATCTGCGCGCGAGCAAAGGCGCTATGAAGAAGAGCAGGCGGCAATGAAGCAACCGGAGCCGAATATCAGCGTGATCGAATCCGGTAGCCGTCCGCAGATCCGCCGCTATGCGGCCCAACTCAAGCCATGGATGGAGGCCAATGTGCCCGCAGAGGTCACTGGCCGTGTCGTGGAGGTAATGATCGAGGCCGGACAATCCATCGCAAAAAACCAGCCCCTCATCCACCTCGACGATCGCTTGGCGAGCATTGCGGTGGCCCGATCGAAAGCGAGTCGGGACGAGGCACGCCGATTGCTCGACGAAGCCTCGCGCCTGCTAAAAACACGGGCAATTTCCGACAGCCAGTATCAAGCACAATATGCAATGGTCCGGATTGCAGATGCCGAACTCGCGCAATCTCAGGAAACCCTCGATCGGCATACGATACGGGCTCCCTTTGATGGCATCGTCAATGCGCGACTGGTGGATATCGGAGATGCAATTAATGTGAGTCAGCCCGTGGCTGAGGTCGTCGATTTGAAGCAATTACGGATCGAGTTTTTTATCAGCGAAAACGACCTTGGTGCCTTTCCCGAGGGTAAGGCGTTGGATCTGCAATTACCGTCGCGACCGGGGCGGATATTTGCTCCCAAGGTGGATTTTGTCAGTCGCTCCGCCGACCAGGCAACCCGATTATTTCGCGTCGAGGCAGTCCTGCCCAATACCGAAACGCCCCTGCCCGGCGGTTTGCAGGGCATTATCAGCACCGAGGTGGACCAATTTGCAAACCTCCCGATGGTGCCCGCGATGGCAGTACGGTTCATCGGAAAAAACAGCATGGTTTGGAAACAACTTCCTGATGGTAGTGCGGAACAGGTCGCCATCACTGTCGGCCCTGAGCTAGATGGCGTATATCCTGTGTTGGCCGGCCTAAACGCGGGTGACCGCGTCATTATTCGTTAGTCGATTATGTCGGTGGCCAAATGGAGTGTGCGCAACCGCGTCGCGGCAAACCTGCTCGCGATTGTCGTGCTCGTGGCCGGGCTTCTCGCTGCGACTACCCGCCTAAAATTGGATCTCTTCCCGGATGTCAGCCTGAATTTCATCTCGGTCACGGTGCTGGATCCAACCACCAGCGTCGCCGAGGAGATCGAGCGAACGATCACGGTTCCCATTGAGGAGGAGCTCGCAAACGTGCGGGGCGTCGAGAAGATCAAGTCCACGTCTGAGGACAATTTCAGTAACATTATCATTCAGGTCGAGTCATCGATCACAGACATGGACCCGGTCCTGAATGAAGTGCGTCAGGCCGTGGACAAAGCCCGTCCAAAGCTCCCGGCGAGCATCGAGCCTCCGGTAATCGATTCGTTTGACATCCCACTGCCGCTGATCACGTTCACTGTCTCGTACGATGCGGCATTTGATCCCATGCAGATCCGTCCGCAACTGGAGCGACTGCAACGCCAGCTCAAAATCATCCCCGGCGTCTCCGAGGTCTTGGTGGATGGCTTGGACCGCCGTGAGGTGTGGATCGAAGTCGATCCGTTCCGCCTCCAGGCGCTGGGTATTTCGTTCGAAAACGTGTCGGATGCAGTCCGCCGCAAAAATCAAAACCTCGTTGGCGGACGCATGGATGCCGCTGGCGGCCAGCGCATGGTCCGCGTGATTGGTGAAATTTCTGAGGCGTCAGACCTTGGCGAGGTGCCTATCAAAACCGTGGATGGACAGGTCGTCTTACTGCGCGACGTCGCTACATTCAAGGACCGCAGCGAGGAGGAACGCACGATGGGCCGCGCCAACATGCGACCGGCAGTCACATTCACGATCGTCAAAAAGAAGGGTGCTGACGCAATCGATACCGTGAAGCAGTGTCGCCGTATTTTCATTGATGGCACCGGCGACCTACCGCCGGGTGTTGAAACGCAGATCCTCAGTGACACGACACGCTTCATCAATGTCCGCATCAATACAGTTGTGCAAAACGGCGTTCAGGCGCTTCTGCTGGTGACCGTGCTTTTGATGCTTTTTCTGAACTGGCGACTCGCCTTGGTGGTTGCCGTCGGCATCCCTATTTCGTTTGCAGGTACGTTTCTCGTGCTCTACCTGGGGGGATACTCGATCAATCTCCTGTCGCTATTTGCCATGATCATGGCACTCGGCATGGTCGTCGATGATGCCATTGTAATCAGCGAAAATGCGTATCGATATATTCAGGAGGGCATGAGTCCGGCAAAGGCAGCCGTGCTTGGTGCGCAGGAGGTGCTCTGGCCGGTCGTGGGAAGTGTGAGCACCACGGTAGCTGCATTTCTGCCATTGATCTGGGGTGAAGGTATCATCGGGAAATTCCTGGTCATCGTTCCCGTGGTGGTCATTTCCACGTTATTTTTCTCGCTTGTCCAAGCGTTCCTGATTCTCCCGAGCCATATCGCCGATTTCGTGCGGCGCTCGCCATCGGTCAATGAACTCCTTGCCATGCGTCCGGTAGGCCGCTGGCGTCGCATGACGCGCATGGTCGAGCTGACGTATGCCGAGATGCAGGAGACAGTGGATGGCGGCCTCCGTCGAGTGATTGAGATTTATACGCATCTATTGTTCCTCTGCTTGCGGCTCCGCTATCTGGCGATCTCCATTTTCCTTGCGATCCTGATCGCGAGCGGAGCGGCGGTCGGCGCGGGAGTCGTTCCATTCAAGCTCTTCTCTACCGACTTCGCTGATATACTCATCATCAAGACGGAACTGCCACCGGATTTTTCGCTAAAACAATCCGTCGAAGTCATCGCGCGCTTGGAAGCACGCATCGCGGCAAAACTCCCAGGTGATGATGTTGTCGCAATCATCTCGCGCATTGGTGCCCGGTTGGATGCAACGGATGAGTCCCTCGAATACGGAACCAACCTCGCGATGATCACTATCGATCTCGATGAGGAAAATCCACGTGCACGAAAGCCATCGGTGATCGAACGCGACTTAAGAAGCCTCCTCGTTGAGTTTCCTGAATTTGTCAACGCTACAGCAAAGCGAGAAGAAGGTGGCCCACCTGTGGGGCGGGCGGTAAACGTCGAGATTCAAGGACCGGATTTTGCGGAACTCAAGGCCATTGGCGACCGGGTCGAGGAACGATTGCGGGAGGTCCGCGGAACCGTCAACGTTGGCAATGACCTGCCCGCAGGGAAGACGGAGTTTCGTGTCGTCGTGGATGAATCACGGGCCGCGCGGGCCGGGCTCGATGTGGCAATGGTCGGGCGGTCCCTGCAGGCCGGGTATCGCGGATTGGAAGCGGCGCGCATGCGATGGGGCAACGAAGAAGTGGTCCTGCGAGTGAAGGTTGCGGAGCAATACGGACAAGATCCAGAGATGCTTCTCGCCTATCGGATCATTAATCGTGATGGCCAAGCGGTCGATCTTTCCTCCGTGGCCGATATCCAGCGGTCGTCGGGAATTTCCCGCATTAAGCGCATCAATTCTGAACGCGTTCTGACGGTGTCGGCCGATGTGGATGAACGCGTCACAACGTCGAGTGACGTCAATAAGCTGCTCCGGGAATGGATTCCGACTATTCTTGAGGATCACCCGGGATATCGTGTTCAACTCACCGGCGAAAACGAGGACACTGAGAAGAGCCTGGAAGCAATGAAATTTGCCAGCATTGTCGCATTGCTCCTCATTTACGCGCTACTTGCGGTGATCACGAATTCTTTCCTGCAACCCGTGGTGATTATGTCCGTGATTCCCTTTGGGATCGTCGGTGTGGTTCTCGGACTGATGATTATGGGACTTCCCATCGGGCTGATGTCCCTCATGGGAACCGTCGCATTGGCTGGAATCGTGGTAAATAACTCGGTGGTATTTGTGGACTTCATCAATCGATGCCGGCACACCGTGGCACATGATGACGATGACAACCCACGACATCAACCGCTCCTCATGAGGCCTATAGCGCGCTGGCGATCAATTATTCTCAGTGGTCGGGTGCGTTTCCGTCCTGTGTTTCTCACGACCGCGACCACGGTAGCGGGACTCAGCAATCTCGCATTTGTGAGCAGTGGACAGGAGCAGTTTCTTGCGCCGATGGCCCAGGCGATCATTTTTGGACTGAGCTTTGCCTCGCTAATTACGATGATTCTGATCCCGTGCCTCTACAGCGTGCTCGACGATCTTCACCGGGCATACGCGCGGATATTTCGGGCTTCGCCTTAGCGGCTGCGCTTCCAAAGATCGAGCGCAGCCGACGTCACAGCCGACGGCGGAAGCAGGCGCATTTTGTGCTTTCCGTCCTCTAAGGAGGGCGCACGCAGTGCCACGCTCGTCGCGGTGGGACAATGCCAATTGCGCGGATTGGAGGGTCCGAAAAGCGTGAGATTGGGAACCTCGAATGCCGCTGCCAGATGCGCTGCGGAGCCATCCACCGAAAGGACCATGCTCGCATTGGCACAAAGCCAGAGGTAATTCTGGAGGGTGGTTGGGGTGGTAAAACCCCGGACGAGCGGAGCAGACAATGCCTCAATTTCTCCACATTGCGCCAATTGCCAATCGTTCGTGGCACTTGTCATGATTATTGGCGGGAGACCCGCTGCGTGTAAGGCGCGTACGACTTCGGCCCATCCAGCGGAGATCCAGCTTTTTCTTCGCCATCCGGACGTGGGATTCAGAAGAATGAATGGGGAATCTGGCGCTTCCGCAGGCTTCCATTCGGCAGGAGGAAGCGTGAGCCTGGGCGCCCGGAAACCCGCCGTAGTGGGCACAGGCGTGTTTTCCCAGAAATACTCCGCGACATAGCTGTCACCAAGACCGGGAACGACGACATCCCCGAAGAGCCATGGGTGAAACCATGCCAGCTCCTCTGCATCAGGAATGATGCAGATTTTCGATCTTGTCGGTGCAAACAATGATCTCCAGGCAGACTTATTGAGGGTGTCGAAACAATACAGATGAGTCCGGGGTTGGAGCATTGGACCCCACTGGAGCTTCATCCCCGGCATGAGGTCCAGCATCGGTGCGTGGCCGCCGCGAGTGCAGACAGCAATCTCGCCGCCGTGATGGGCCTGCAGCCGTCTTAGCGCGGGCTCGAGAAGAAGCAAATCCCCCAGTTGTTTATGAAATACGACGTAACAGCCTGGCATATCGGAAATCAGATAGCCCTCCCCTCAACGCTGTGAAGAAAGCCTATTCGAATAAGGAAATTTAAAAACCACTGGAAGAAGAAGGCAAAAGCATGCCGCATCCGGGAAGGCGCATCAACCCCGCAATGGTCAGATTCCAAAACTACTAGAATCATGATTCACCGCAGCGCCGCAAGCGCGTCAGACACCGCCCCAGGCAGCTCACGAGAGCCTGTTCCACCAAGTTGGGCATCCACATTCTCCAATCGCCTAATAAGATCCACCACGCTGTGTCGCGGCAACATGCCACCTGCGGCCGCGCAAAAATGCGTTCGGCAACCAAATGGGCGACCCTCGTAAATCATGCATCGCATCGATCTAGGATCGAGCATTGGACAGGCTCCATCTTGAGACACTGGCATTTCTTTGCGCCCCGCTGCTCGCAGTGCCTTGGCGGCGACCAATGCCTCGCCCTGAGTCAGATGCGGAGTGCGACCGGTCTTCTTAAAATGACAGCATTCCGTTCGAAGCTGACAATTGCGATCCATGGGACGCGACGCCAACTCGTCGTAGACGGCACGCACCTCTGCAAGCAACTCGGGAGGGATTTTTAGTTTCGCTGGCATCACGCTTTTCCTATATAAACGGCGCCGCACGACTCATCACCACGGATCGGATTAGGAAATGTCACAGTGTACGCTTCGACATCAGAAAAGACCTGTGCAAGCCGATCCCGAAACTGCGTATCCGCTTCACCATCAGCCCACATCGCAAACACACCGCCTGATCGCAAATGGTGGCGCGCCTCGATCAGTCCCTGCGGCGCGTAAAATGCCGCGTGTCGGTCATTGAGCCAATGTTCCGGTGTGTGGTCGATATCCAACAAAATCGCATCAAACTTCCGTCCGGGCTCCGCAGGATCAAATCCCGTCCGGCTGTCGGAGCACAGCGCAAAAAAATCCCCCTCGACAAAATGGGTCCTCGGATCTGCGCTCAGAATCTGGCCAAGGGGCACCAATCCGCTTTGATGCCATTGGATCACCGGCTCCAGAAACTCGACGATATACAACGAGGCTACGGAGGAATGCTCCAGGGCGGCGGCAGCCGTGTAGCCGAGACCGAGACCCCCAACAACGACATCCAGACGATCTCCAGAAAGGGCAGCAAGACCGAGATCCGCAAGCGCAACCTCAACGTCGTGAAACATGCTGCTCATCAGAAATTCATCATTGAGAATCACCTCATAGACAACCTCGTCTGCAAGCATTGGAACCATACGACGCCGGAGAATCAACTCTCCCAATACCGTGTTCTGGAAATCCAATTCCTCAAATGCCTTGCTCATACGTGCACAGAGTTACCTGATCGTGCTTAAGATAAAAAGCCATCTCTGCGTATTACCTTGCCTTGACATCCCGTTTTTTAAAGATTCCTTATTCATCACTATCTGCACTGCACATGAAATTTAATCTTTCGCGAATCGTCTCAACAGCACTACTCGTCAGCGTGGCACTTGGCCTCGGCGCATGTGCTACCGTCCCGACCGGAAAACCCCAAAATTCCCTGTCGTTCGACCCGCCGGTCAAGCAGCCGAAAAACCCATCGAACGTGAAAGTCAAGTTGAGCACGACTGCCCAGCGCCTGTATTTGGTCGAAGGTGATGAGGTGTTGCTTGCAAGCCCGATCAGCGTTGGCAAATCCGCATCGCCCACCCCTGCGGGCGTCCATACCCTTCGGGCAAAAACCGCAAACCGCCGCCGCGTGAGCAGCCCTGGAGCAGGGTATCCGATGACGTATTGGATGGAATTCTACGGCCCGGCCTACGGCATGCATTGGGGATTCATCAAACCATACCCGAGCACGAGGGGCTGCGTCCGCCTCCCATTGAAGACCGCAAAGAAAGTATTTGATATTGTTCGCGTCGGCACCCAAATCCACGTAGCGAGCACCCAACCTTGGGACGCCACCATTGGCAAATCCCTGCCGGTGCTTGACGACAGCACGCTTCCCGATCCTCCTCTGGCTTACATGCTGAGCCCGCAGGTCTTTGCAGATGCCCGCGAAGGCAAGCTGTGGCAGTTCTAGACTGACCAACTTACCAGGCGTTTCAAGCTACTCCGCTAGACCTTGCGGAGGTTCAAGAGCATCCACGTACTGAGCGCTAGCCAGAGAACGAGCAGACCACCGACCACGGCATATTGTCGGAGCACGAGTAGCATCGGCAACAAAAACGTGACCGTTTGCCAAATAACGGCCACGACCAACCGGACACCGTCCCGTCGGTGTTCCTCGCGATGGGGAACTTTCCAATCCTTTGGCCACCATCCGAAGGGATGCACCTGATCATAGAATTTGCGCTTCACCTCATCGGGTGTGGGCGTAGTCACGGACGTCCCGAGGAGGCAGCCAAGCAGGGATACACCAATGATCGAGAGGAGCGTGACTACTTCGTTCCAACCCAGGCGCTCGCCGAAAATCCAAAGCGTCGTCGATGCAGCAAATCCAAAAACAATGCCGACGCTGAACCCAAACCCGTTGAATCGGCCCCAGAACCACCGCAGGGCAAATGGCACCAGGAATGCCGGAAATAGCTGAATCACGATAATCACCCACACCTCAAGAATGGATCCGGTCACTGAGAGTGCCAGAACCAGTCCGACCACCACGATGAGGGCGGAAGCCAGATAGGAGGCAAGCATCTGTGCGCGATCCGAAGTCGATGGGCGGAGCAAACAAAGCACGTCTTTCACGAGATACGACGCACCCGCATTAATCGTGCTGTCAAACGTTGACATCGATGCCGCCAAGATCGCTGCGATTACCAGTCCTCGCATCCCCGGAGGGAAAAATTCCGACCCGAGCACTTGAGGCAATATCGTCTCTGCATCTTCAGGACTCTTGATCT
>Ga0209390_10002132_pt1 | contig 35836 bp, 29 predicted proteins | sample BON01_FD_187212 | JGI IMG/M metagenome (GOLD analysis project Ga0209390, IMG submission 187212) | Freshwater microbial communities from Lake Bonney liftoff mats and glacier meltwater in Antarctica - BON-01 (SPAdes) (version 2) | ecosystem: Environmental > Aquatic > Freshwater > Ice > Glacier...
GCGCCGCCGCTGCGTTGTCGTTCTTGCCAAGGGCTACGGCCATTGCCTTCGAACGACGCCTTGCGGCAACACGCGACAGACTCACGCAGAGACATATCAGAGTTGTTCAGAGGTTCCCTAGGCTAGCCCGATACTGTAAAAGAGCTAGATTAAAGAGATCACAGCTGCGACGCCGCTGCCTAAAAGTAGCACTAACACTGGCAAAATACTAACCATGAAGCCCAATCCCCGCTTGCTAGGGTCCGCCACATAGGCCCGCAGATAAATGATCCTACCGACCAAATATACTGCGCCGATTGCCGCCGCGATGTCTGGACGCACTAGATAGGAGAACAAGACGATAGAGGGAATAAACATCACCAACATCTCTAGCGTGTTCTGGTGAACGCGATAGTAACGCTCGAACACTGGATGGCCGCTTATCGCTGGCGCATGCACCTCGTAGGTGCCTCGCGCTTTTCCGACCAACATGCCGAACACAAAATACTGCACTAATGCCAACACGATCACGATCGCTACAAACTCCATTGCCTACCCCTTTTTAGATAATTCGAAAACCAGTGTTTATTTTTGTTTTTGCGTACTCTTAATAACCTCATCCAGATACAAGCTGGAGCGGGTCACCTCGTAGCGCTTGAACTTGATGCGCGGATGCAGTTCGCGCATGCGCGAGCTCAATAGTCCGTGTGCCGAGTGCAGCTGCGCATCTGAGATTATGCCATTGATATCGCAGCCAAGAGCCAAACGAAGTAGGCGATCGAAATTCATAATGAAATTGTCGGTGTGGGTACAGCGAATCTGCGTGCCAAAGAACAGGTTCGTAAGGTTTTCACCCTTACCAGCAAGAACGAGGAAGTTGCGCGCGAAAATCTCGAAATCGCCCGTAGCAAACAGATGCCACTTCTCCATGAACTCGGCCTCGGTGAAAGACTTATCGCCCTGCGGACCCTTGCTGGATTGCAAGAGAAGGCCGGTGATACCGCCAAGTTGGCGACGAGTATTATCCGCAATCTTAAAGAAAGTCTCCTGACGCGCATTTAACTCAGTAGCGGCGATCGCCATGGTCTGCTTCTCTGATTGAATATTATTGTCGCGCAGTTCGCGATTATTCTCCGCCAGTACACTCTGCTGGATGAACAAGCCGATCACCAACCAAAGAAAGGCTAGTGGGGCGAAAGCGCCCTCGAGAAATGTACCCATGTCGCCGATGGGTAGGGAGATGAAATTTCGCCAACCAACGTTGTAGGAAATATAAAGCATGCCCAACAACAACCAGAACAAGGTAAGCACTATTCCGTAGATAATGCGCATATCTTTGGGAGGCACGGTAGTTTCGATATTGTTCTTTTGGTTTTCCATCAGGGCAGATTCCTAGTGTTCATTCGCACTGACATCAGCACGAAGCAACAAACGCTGGCTAGATTACTGCCTGCCATAGAGCGGGTCAACGAATAAGACAGTGGCAAGCTCATCCCTTCGCGCAAAGCCCGCTTTGCTATTGCCATGCAGAAAATAGATAATTGCTAGTCCCAAAAAGCACACCCGGAACGCTTCCATGACAAAGAAGAAAGACAGCGCATTTAATTTCGAGGAGTCTTTGGCCAGCCTAGAGAGCCTAGTCACTGCCATGGAAGATGGCGACCTTAGTCTCGAAGAATCCTTACAGGCCTTCGAGAAAGGCATTCGCCTGACCAGAGAGTGTCAGTCAGCCCTGCAAAAGGCCGAGCAAAAGGTGCAAGTTTTGATCAACGAGAATGGCGATCCTGAGCAGATCGACATGGACAGTGAGTCTTAGAATCCATGGCAGAGAGCACCGTTTTTGCGATAGAGCCCTATATGCTGCAGACGCGGACGCGCCTTGAGAAGGTGCTACGCGAGCAATTAGAGGCACTTCCACAGCGCGCGCCACGACTACGCGAGGCAATGCTTTACGCCTGTCTACAGGGTGGCAAACGTGTGCGCCCCACCCTAGTCTATGCCGCCGCTGCGGCCCTAGGCGGCCCTTTAGAACGCGCCGATATCCCAGCCAGTGCAGTGGAATTGATCCATTGCTACTCACTCGTGCACGACGACCTCCCCTCCATGGACAATGATAACCTACGCCGCGGCAAACCCACTGTCCACATCGCCTTCGACGAGGCCACTGCCATTCTGGCAGGCGATGCTTTGCAGGCTATGGCCTTCAGACTTCTAAGCGAGCCCAACCTCGCGCTCGATGCACAAGCCCGACTGCAGATGATCCATCTGCTGTCGAGCGCAGCCGGCTTCGAAGGCATGGTGTCGGGCCAGTCCATCGATTTCGATGCCGTCGGTAAGACGCTCGAGGTGACGCAATTACAGACTATGCACAGCCTGAAGACCGGCGCACTGATCACCGCCAGCGTTCTTATGGGAGCCTTGAGCAGCGAGCGTGCCAGCCCCTCCCAACTAATTAGTCTGCGTGAGTATGCCGAATGCGTCGGTCTAGCGTTTCAGGTGCAAGACGATATTCTCGATGTCACCAGCGACACCGCCACCCTTGGCAAGACCCAAGGCGCGGACCAAGCCTTGAACAAGCCCACCTATGTAAGCCTATTGGGTTTGGACGGCGCGAGCGCGAAGGCTAAGGCACTATGCGACGAAGCATTGGCTGCGCTGCTTGGATTCGACGAGCGTGCCGAGGCCCTGAGAGGCATCGCCCGCTTTACTGTTGCCCGTAGCTCCTAGAGAATCTCTGATTAACGAGGATCACTAGGAGCCTGCAATTGACGATTCCAAGGCATTCCATTAAGTTAGCGGCTACCTCGAATTTTCAGGCCGCTCGCAGCACGCAACAAGGCAGTTTGCCGTCGTCTCGACCTCTAAATACACCCTATCTTTAAAACAAAAGAGTATGTTTTTCAAATGCTTGACGAAATTCCACTTACTCGGCCCGAAACGCCCTTACTAGATACTATTTCTAGCCCGGCGGACCTCAAGCCCTTAGAACCCGAGCAATTGCTCGATCTCGCCCGCGAATTGCGTCAATTTCTGCTCTATTCCGTGGGCCAGACAGGCGGACACTTTGGCGCAGGTCTCGGCGTGGTAGAACTCACGATTGCGCTTCACTATGCCTTTAACACCCCTAATGACCGCTTAGTTTGGGATGTAGGCCATCAGACCTACCCGCATAAGATCCTGACCGGGCGCCGTGAACGCATGCTCAGCATGCGTCAGGCCGGTGGACTTGCTGCATTCCCGCACCGCGAAGAGAGCGAATACGACAGCTTCGGCGTCGGCCATTCCAGCACCTCCATCAGTGCGGCGCTGGGCATGATGATCGCCGCACGCGAGCAGAAAATAGACCGCCACACCGTCGCCATCATCGGCGACGGCGCGATGACAGCGGGCATGGCCTTCGAGGCCCTAAATCACGCCGGTGATATAGACGAGAACTTCCTCGTCATCCTGAACGACAATAACATGTCGATCTCCAAGAACGTAGGCGGCCTGTCAAGCTACTTCGCCCGCATGTGGGCCAGCCGCCCCTATAACGCAATTCGCACCGGTGGTAAGAAAGTTCTCTCGCACATCCCGCCGGCCCTGAAAGTGGCGCACCGCGCCGAGGAATACATGAAGGGCATGGTGTCACCCTGCACGCTCTTCGAGGAGATCGGCTTCAATTACATCGGCTTAGTCGATGGGCACGACACGTTAGAGTTAATCGAAATACTCAACAACATTAAGAAGCTACGAGGCCCACAGCTTCTGCACATCGTGACCCAGAAGGGCAAGGGCTATCTAGCCTCCGAGAACGACCCCTTCGGCATGCACGCGATGAACAAGATAGAAGCGAAGCAGAGCAAACCGGCTATTCGCAAACCAGAAACTCCAAGCTACTCCGCCGTGTTCGGCCAATGGTTGAGCGACATGGCTGCACAAGACCCATTGCTTACCGCCATCACTCCAGCCATGGGCGCAGGCTCCGGCATGGACAAGTTCGCCGAACAATTTCCCAATCGGTTTCACGACGTCGCCATCGCCGAGCAGCATTCGGTCACCCTAGCCGCAGGCATGGCCTGTGACGGTCTCAAACCAGTAGTTGCAATCTATTCGACTTTCTTGCAACGCGCCTACGACCAATTGATTCACGATGTCGCACTGCAAAACCTGAATGTGCTTTTCGCAATTGACCGCGCAGGCCTAGTCGGCGAAGACGGCCCCACTCATGCGGGCAGTTTCGACCTGAGCTTCCTGCGCTGCGTTCCCAATATGCTAGTCATGGCGCCAAGCAACGAGAACGAGACACGGCAGTTGCTATACACGGGCTACCAACACATCGGCCCCGCAGCAGTACGCTACCCCCGCGGCAAGGGGCCGGGCGCAAAAATTGAAGAGAAAATGGAAGCGCTACCGATCGGCAAGGGAGTCGTGCGCCGCAAGGGCTATACGGTGGCAATCCTGGGCTTCGGCAGCTTGGTCAATACGGCCTTAGAAGCGGCAGAGATCCTCGACGCAACAGTTGTCGACATGCGTTTCGTTAAGCCAATAGACGAGGGGTTGATCGGCGAGATGGCAACGCGCCATCAACTAATCGTGACACTGGAAGAGAACACGGTCATGGGCGGAGCAGGCTCGGCAGTCAATGAGTTCCTGCTGCGTCAAGACTATCGAATCCCAGTCCTAAACCTAGGCCTACCCGACGAGTTCCTACAACACGGCAAAGTACCCGACATGCTGGCCTCAGTCGGCCTAGACAAAGACAGCATCATCACCTCCATCCGCGCCAAACTGCAGAAGTGTAAGATTCAGTCGCAAGCGGTTTGATAAATGGGGAATGTCGAGCCTGCACATGGATGTGCGCCCTTTGGCGGTTCCCGAAAACCGTGCCCCGATCCCCAATGCGAACTACGGAGCACAGTGCCAGAAAAACAAAATCTCAAAACAAAAAAACGGACCGAAGCCCGCTTTCTATGTACTGACTAAACTAAGCAGTGTTTATAACGCGTAACGCACACCCACCGCGAAAGTAGTACCAAACTCATCGTATTGGGATAGACGATTCTTGTTACCCCAGTAGTAATATTCGGGCTCATCACTCATATTGATCACTTCGAAATTGACCACTAACTCATCGGTCACATTGTACTTCGCCGTGAAATCCCACTGCATGTGTGAATCGGTGTAACGAATCTGATCGTTCGTTAGCCCCTCTTCAGCAGCCTCGCCATCAAACAGAGAATCCAAATAGCTGTCTCGGTAGTTCGAAGACAAACGAACATCCCACATATCATCCTGGTAGCCCAGCATAAAATTCGCCACATTCTTCGCCATCTTACGGAACGGTATTGTTTGGCCCGTTGGCAAATCCGACTCCGCATCATTGTATGTGTAGTTAAGTGATGCATACATATTTGCTAACGCACCCGGTAAGAAATTTAACTGGCGCTGCGCATTGAACTCGTAGCCTAGGATTGTCGACGTGTCTAGATTCTCCCAAGTCACAATGCCATCATTGTAGAATACTCCATCGATCTCGCGATTGTTGCTCGCGACCTGGTAGATCGCATTGTCTATGCGCTTATAGAAAATTCCCAAACTGACATAAGAGAACTGATCCAAATAGTACTCTGCAGTGAAGTCTAAGTTATCCGACTCGTAATGCTCCAGATCAAAGTTGCCATAGCTAATGCTGCGCTCGTCGCCTAGTGAATTGATTTTCGCATTCGGCGCGAACTCACTGAAACTTGGGCGCGCCAACGAGCGCGAATACCCGAAACGGTAGATCGTATTCTCCGTCGCTGCGTACTTGATATTTACGCTTGGAGAGACGAAGGTGTAGTCCCTAGAAGGGCTCACCGGTGTCCACACCCCGTTTACCATCTGTGTCGCTCTAGACTGCACGTCAGTCTGCTCGACGCGGATGCCGCCAACAACTCGCAGCTTGTCGGTGTAGTCCATTGTCGCCATACCGTATACCGAGAGGATGTCCTCATCGGTTACGAAATCACCAGCGGTAGAGCCTTCCTCGTCGATACCTGCGAGGCTGAAGTACTGCTCCAACTGCCGTGACGCTTTACGCTCGATAAACTGACCGAAGTTATTCGAGAAGGCGTGGTTTGGAGAGATAGTCTGGAAACCAGCTAGCGAGAGGTCTGGCTCTGCAGTGTAGATATTAAAATCCGCGTTCTTCTGTCGCGCACGATACTTGAAGCCTACCTTCACGATGGATGGAATATTGAATACAGGCATCTCTTTCTCGAAGTCTGAATGCACTGACACTTCTTTGTCCTGCACTAGTGATTTCTCAAACTCCACTTCGTCTAGACCATAGTCTGACAGGGGAGCGAAACCGCCGATAAGTGTCGTTTCCGGTTTCTGTATATTCGCCCAAGAAACCATTCCTGTCGGAGCAGTTTTAGAGCGATACTTGTGACGGAACGCTACGTCGACATTGTCACTGTCATCTTCCTCAGCATAGGAATAGCCCAACTCGTAGTTCGCATTCCAACCACTGCTAAAGAAGGTGTCTCCTCCAATAGAGAAGGCATTGATCTTGCGCACCTCTACACGATCGCGGGTTTCCTGATCGTTATCAAAACGGCCGTAAGTTGCCGAGTTCGCCTGCACATCGATTACGTCGCGTGTCTTGAACTCGCCCTTATAGCGGACCTCATCATCCGTGTACTCGTTGAACAGCGTGCGTGCGAATAGCGTCGTGTTATCGGTAGGCGCATAGTCGAAATTCAGCGTTAATCCGACTCGCTCACGGTCTAGGTCATAGTAACGACGCTCAAAATCGTCATTCATATATTCGTTGCCGGCGGCGTCAACATCCCAACCGAAGCCTGTCTCGTTGTTCTGCGAAATCACGTTCTTGGAAGCATAGGTGAAGCCCAAGACGAAGCCGCTATTCTCAGTCATTTTGTTTGCCCACGTCAGTGAGCCTTTTGGAGAATTGCTTTCCGCCTGATCGTTATAGGCAGTATCCAGTTTAATACGCACCATCGACTCGTTGAGGTCGAGGGAGGACAGGGTGCGGAAGTCTACGCGTCCACCGATAGAGTCGGCGTCTTGGTCTGGTGTAAGAGACTTGGATACCTCGATAGAATCGAGAAGGTCGGTGGGAAGACCATCTAGCAATACCGCTCTACCTTCCTCTGGCGCCACAATGGAAGATCCGTTCAAATAAATAGAGTTCAGCTCTGGCGCGAACCCGCGCACGACGACATAGCGCCCTTCGCCTTGATCATTCTCAACGGAAATGCCAGAGAGTCGGCGCATGGCCTCAGCCGCAGTTGTGTCCGGGAAGTTCCCAAGAGCATCTGAATCAGCAACGGACAATACGCGGTCAGAGTTACGCTGCTTGGAGAGTGCCGAGGTAAGACTAGCGCGTGAACCGGTCACTACAATTGTATCTATCTCCTGGCCAGCGCTACTTTGTGCGACTGCGATGCTGCTGAACAACACCGTATGAACGGCGCCAAGTGCCAGCCATGTTAGTTTCTTGGAAGTAAGTGTGTGACTCATTACGTGTATACCCCTTGATGATTCTTCATAAATGACTGTCACGCACTTGCCTGCGTGTTGCAGTACTGTGTGTTTGTATTTGCAAACTGTCGCTCACAATACCGACGAAATGTGACAGTTTTTTTGCTGCATCGAACCCACACCCTAGATTCGTTGTATTGTCATGAAAGCTTCATCCCGATGTCTCTTTACCGTCATGTCACTGCAATAATTTCATCTTCCTGTCACTAAATAGTCATCTGCGGACTGCGCTACAATTGACTCCGGCGATGCGGATGCGTAGACTGCGCGCATCGTGAAATAGCCACTAAATCCGGCCTGCCTTCACGATACTGATTGCATTGTTTGGTTCTCGGTGGTGCTAGCTCTATGTGGTTTCGACTAACTAGAGAGAGGATGCCGAGTTAAATGGGAAGCTGGTTCAAAGCCAGCGCTGCCCCCGCAACGGTAATAGGGCTCGATCAACTCGATCGTTCCCTAAGCCCGATACCAGCCAGACAATAGATTGCACCTGAGATGAAGCGGAGGGCTCCATCGGTGGTCGGTTCAGTCGTCACTTGTCGATTCATTCCTGCCGCTCCCCCTCCCTCATGAAACTTTTTCATTGAGGAATTACCATGCAACACCGTCACTTACTTAGTATTGCCTGCGCTTTTAGCGTGAACCTTTTACCCTTGAGCATCCATCTCGCGAGCGCGCAGAGCGCAGCGCAGTCAAGTTCTGCGCTCGAGGAAATCATCGTCACTTCGAGCCGAATCGAGACTCCACTGCGGCAGATCGGCACCTCGGTGTCGACACTCAACGCTCAAGAGATTGAGGCTAATGGCAGCACGTCACTTATCGATGTCTTGCGCACACTACCCTCTATCAGCGTTACCAACACCGGCGGTTCAGGGCAAATCAGCAATCTGCGCATCCGCGGGGAAGAGGGCTACCGCACCTTGACCCTGATCGACGGCATCAAGATCTCCGACCCCAGCGTGACCCAAGTACAGCCGCAGCTGGAGCACTTAATGAGCAGCGGTATCGAGAGAGTGGAGATACTGCGCGGCCCACAGGGCCTGCACTACGGCGCTGACGCAGGCGGCGTACTGAACATCCGCACGTTGCAGAGCAGCCAAGCTTTGCGCTCTCATATCGACATGTCTTCAGGGGCATTTGGTACAACGCAATTGTCCGGCAATGTCAGCGGCGGCAATACGCGCGCTGACGCCTTTGTCTCTGGCGTAAAATTCAAGACTGACGGATTTAATAGCCGTGTTTCCGACAAGGTACTCGCCGACGATGACGGCTATGACAACACCTCTTTCCATGGCAGGTTCGGGGTCAATGCGACTGAAGATCTGCGCTTAGAGTTAGTACACCGCGATACGAAGGGTGATTCTGAATATGACGGCTGCTTCAACTCAGCAGATTTCTCGACGGTGCATGATTGCGATGCCAGCTTCAATCAACAGGCTTCGCGAGGTTCTGCCGTTTTTAGTACCGACTACGGTTCTCATTCTTTTGCCTATTCCACCACACAAACTGATCGCGAGTATTTCGCGCTAGGTCTTTCCAGTTTCGCCTCCGAGGGGGAATTGCAGCGCTTGGAATACATCGGGGAGCTAAAAAGTCTAGAGAACTTCCGCCTAGTGTATGGGGTAGACAGTGAGGAAGAAGTGAATAACAGCGAGTCCCGTGATCAGCTTGGCTACTATGTCGAGTATCTTAGCGACTTCTCCGAACAGCTTTACTTCACCGCAGGTGTACGCCGCGATGACAACGATGACTTTGGTGAGCACACAAGCTTCCGCGTTAGCGCTGCACGCCTGTTCGAGCTAGGTGCCAGCCAAACCGCTAAGTTGCGCGGCAGTTATGGCACCGGTTTCCGTGCACCAAGCCCCTACGAAGCCAGTTATAACAAAGGGCCTTTCGCTTCAGCACCAGCCTCCACTACCACCCTTAAAGAGGAGACTAGTGTGGGCTATGAAATCGCGTTGGAATATTTCAACGACGCTGGCCTGCATCTGGAAACCGTCTACTTCGATCAGCGCATCGAGGATGCCATCTATTTTGATTCGTTCGCTTATAGTGGCTACTTACAAGACACTGGCGAGAGTCTCTCCGATGGCGTAGAACTCTCCGCGAGCCTGCCACTTGGCCAACAGTGGCTGCTGCAGGGCAACTACACTTATAACCACACAGAGCGCCCCGACGGTAGCCAGCGTAGATTGCGTCCTCGCAATCTTGGCAATGTGCAACTAGCATGGCACAGTGCAGACGAACGCTTACGCCTTAATGGCTTCTATCGCCTTTCGCAAAACACTAAAGACGCTTTAGGCGGCAACCCAGTGGCTCTCGACGACACAGCCACTGCGGATCTTACGGCGAGTTTCGCGCTGCGCCCCTCTATCGAGCTCTACGGGCGTATCGAGAACCTACTCGACGAAGACTACGAGGAGGTTCTCGGCTTTTACACGGCTGGCCGCGCTGCCTATGTAGGCGTAAGGGTGAACTTCTAGATAAGGATAGAAATATGGAACACGACACAGAACGCAAGCTACGGCATAAACGCGCCATGCAACGGAAAAAGGCCCATATCGACGAGCGCATCGCCGCGGCGGATATCGACAAGGGCCTGCTAGTGGTGCTCACTGGCGACGGCAAGGGCAAGAGCTCTTCTGCCTTTGGCATGCTGGCACGTAGTGTAGGGCACGGGTTGCGCTGTGGCGTGGTCCAGTTCATCAAGGGGCAATGGGAGTGCGGGGAGCATCTGCTGTTCCACGGCCACCCCTTGGTGGAGTTTCACGTTATGAATACGGGGTTTACCTGGGAGACCCAGGATCGAGAAAAAGACATTGAGGCAGCCGTGACAACATGGGCCCACGCCGTCGCCTTGCTGCGCGACCCCAAGGTCAAAGTAGTCTTACTCGATGAGCTCACTTATATGCTCACTTATGGCTATCTAGACCCCGACGAGGTTCTAAACGCACTTCGTGAGCGCCCTAAGGATCAGCATGTCATCATCACTGGTCGCAATGCCAACGAGGCACTGCTAGCGATCGCCGACACCGTCAGCGAAGTGAAAGATATCAAGCACGCCTTCAATAGCGGAGTACGAGTGCAAAAAGGCATAGATTACTGATGACCTATTGGCGAGGCATATTACTAGTCTTGACGGCAATGCTCAGCAGCGCAACGAGCGCACAGAGCATTACGGTTGTCGATGACAATCAGCACACTGTCACTCTAGTGGGCCCGGCCCAACGCATCGTCAGCCTCGCCCCTTCCCTTACGGAACTGCTCTTCGTGGCCGGTGCTGGCAATCGCATCGTTGGGGTTAGCGAGTACAGCGATTACCCGCCTCAGGCGCAGGGCATTCCCATCGTTGGGCGCTATGATTTACTCGACATGGAGGCGATCGTTGGCTATGGCCCTGACCTGATAGTGGCGTGGCAAAGCGGCAATCCTCAGGCAGCGGTGCAACGGCTTATAGACCTCGGTTTCAATGTCTACGTAGCGGAGCCGCGCACGCTACTCAGCATCGCTGATCACATCGAGAAATTTGCCACACTGGCAGGCACACAAGTGACTGGGCAAGCCGCATCAAAATATTTCCGCGAGCAACTCGAGATCCTGCGCAGTCGCTACCAGGATAGCGCGAAAGTGAGTGTATTTTATCAGGTCTGGAATGAACCCCTGATCAGCGTGGGTGGCGATGAACTGATCAACGACATCATTACCTTATGCGGCGCCAGCAATATCTTCGCAGACCTTGGCCTCGCACCTAAAATCAGCGTAGAGGCAGTGCTGCAGCGCGACCCGGCACTCATCATTGCCTCAGGCATGGACATCGCGCGGCCCGAATGGCTCGATCACTGGCGGCGCTGGCCGCAGTTGCAAGCGGTTGCCAATGACGCGCTCTTTTTCATTCCCCCCGATCTCGTGCAACGCCATAGCCTCAGAGTGCTGAGTGGGGCATTGCTAATGTGCGCCCAGATCGACAGTGTGCGTCAAAACACTCCAAAATAGGGTTCCACACCCCAGTATTCGACGGAGTTTTGGTGGCGATAGCTCGCTTCTCCTAGTCTCTTCCGGCTCTCTGTGCTGTTTGATTTACTTGAACTTTTTATTTTACCAGCCAAATTCAGCTGACTCGTGGAAGAAAACGGGACATCTTTGACTTGTTTTTAGTAATCGTGCGAATTTTCCAAAGCTTAGGGTTTATAATCTCGCTACTTTCTAATTGAACCCCGAATCGTATGCAGAATTTCAAAACCGCCTTGTCTCTAGCCACCTGCCTGATCGGCGCCACCTGCAATGCCCAGACGCTTAACATACTTACTTGGGAAGCTGCGTTTGCCGATGACACGATTAGGCAATGGGAGGAGCATAGCGGCATCACCGTGAAGCAGATATTTTTTGACCAAGAAGAGGTCCGCAATTCGATCCTTCTCTCCGCGGAAGGCAGTGATATAGACATCGTTACCATCGACCCCAGTACTGCAGAACTCGTTGGTGAGCGCGATTTATTCGTGCCCTTAGAGCAATATACAAACACTGCAAATTTCCGGCATTTCGACCCAGAATGGGCGCAAAACTGCGCTCCGTACGCAACACCTTACTTATGGGGTACGCTTGGAATCGTCTACCGCAAAGACCGCGTCAGCAAAGCCCCTATTTCCTGGCAAGACATCATGGCGCCTAGCGAAGAGTTGCGAGGGCATATTGGATGGGTAGAAAACTATGTGGACACACTAGCTCCAGCACTGATTCTGCGCAATCAATCCGTTACTAGCGACGACGAAGTATTACTCAAAGAAGTGTTCGACGAAATGGAAAACTTGCTACCAGCAATGCTAACCTTCGAGTATGCAATCTCCTTTGTAGGGGAAAACCCCAATGCCGATGAACTCTATATGGCACTCGCCTACTCGGGCGATCAGCAGCAACTGAATCTTCTGAGCCACTCGCAGCAGTGGGAATATGTAGTGCCCGAGGAAGGCAGCATGATTTGGAGCGAATGTTTGGCCGTGTTAAAGCGCTCAGACAAACGTAGCCAAGCCATGGACTTTATAAATTTCATCAATACCCCGGCGGTCGCGGCGGCTAACTCCGAGGCGATATTTATTGCCAGCAGTAATGCTGCAGCGACCGCTTTGCAGAGCGAGGCCTTACGCAACAATCCCGTCTTCGCCCCCAATGCAGAACAGCGTGGCAAGTTAATTCCCTATAATGCAGAGTTTAGCGTGCGCAATATACTGCTGCGCGATCGCATCACCAGCACCCTAGTGGAACTCCATGAATCTCAATAAACGCGCACTTCTCGTCATAACACCAGTGGTGCTATTGAGCTTCATCGTGGCATCGATGGTGGTCTACGAGATCGCACGCAACTTCTTGGAGCGTCAGGAACAATACCGTCTCAATAGTGCAGTCAGCCAACTAGAGGCCACGTTCAAGCGCTACACCTCGTTTGCCGAAAGCTATTTGCTGTTGATTACTCAAAGCCATGCCCTCCACCAATACCTGCTTTTTTTCGACAACGAAATCAGCGATCTCGCACTCGCACGCAACCTCGAGGACACCATGCGGGCCACCGATGCACAGGTCACCGACTATCTCAGCGTGACGGTTGGGATGAATACCCCAGAGCCCCGCATCCGTAACCACTTCGAATTTAGTGTTGACCCGTTCAGCGTCATCAATCCAGCGCTAGAAAATTTCGTCACCACAATGCTAGCCGGCGACGATATGCTGCGTTGGGCTTATCTACAGGAACCGGACGCCCACAACGTGCTCATCAAGGCTGAACGGATCGACCCCTTGACGATGGTGCGCCCACTGTTTTCTCAAACCGATACCGCCCTAGTTATTGCACTCGCAATAGAACCGACGGAATTCAATGCAATGCGCGCACAGTTGGAACAGGAACTCGGCGTCTCGTTTGTCATTGGCGAGGTTGTTGAAGTCCTGCCAAAGCTGTCCGCATCAATAAAGCTGATTGACGGAAATTTCCTCAGCGTCTCCCTGCCCTTCAATCATCTAGATCAACAGTTGCTGCCCATGGCTGGCTGGTTAGCACTGATTAGCCTGATATTCTCCACTACAGCCTCTATCTGCCTCTATGGCCTCATTACACGCTATATAACGCGGCCCGTATTGGAATTGGAGCGCGACTTGGCGGATGTGCTGGCGAACCGGCGCGAGGCGATTCCAGAGAGGCAGCTAGTAGAGGACGAGATAGGAAGCCTCGCTAAGACGTTCCGCTCGCTCTACGAGAATTTGTCGCAATCCCATGACGAGACGCGTCGTCTGATGGAGCGCGACTCACTCACTGGTTTGTACAACCTAAACTTCATTAGTAAGGTGGGGCAGAAGGCCCTCAAGCAAGCCACCGAGCGCTCAGAACAGCTTGCCTTAATGTATCTGGACTTGGACAATTTTAAGTTTGTGAACGATAAATACGGACACCGTTTCGGCGACGAGCTACTCACCGCTTTTGGTTTAAGCCTGTCCGACATTTCCCTGATTCGTTCGTCGAGCTCCGATCAAGGTGGCCCAGTGATCATTCCGGGCCGCGTTGCCGGCGATCAATTTTGTCTTCTCATTCGTCAGGAGAATGCGTTCGCCGCTGCACAGCAAATCGCGACTATGATCCTGCAGCAGATGGGGGACGGGCTGCACTTCGCCAAAGCGCGCTTCCCCATCACGACGAGCATAGGCATTGCCTTGTATCCTCAAGACGGCGACTCCTTCAGCCAGTTAATGTCCAACGCCGATACTGCGATGGCTCAAGCCAAGTTGAAGGGCAAGAATCAGGTCGCCTTCTACTCGCAAGATCTCGCAGAAAAAATACGGCGTCGCCAGGAGATCGAGAGCGCACTTAAAGTCGTCAACCCCGACCTCGAGTTCAAGCTCGTCTATATGCCTTTGCTCAATGTCAGGACTGGAGAGTTGGACGGCTTCGAAGCCTTGCTGCGCTGGAATTCACGCAGATTTGGCAATGTGGAGCCCGACGAATTCGTGCCTATCGCAGAGTCCTGCGGGGTCTTCGCCATGATCGATGAATGGGTTATTAGTACAGGCCTGTCTAGCTACCCCGCGATTCGCAAACTCCTGTCACGTGACTTCAAAATGTCATTGAACATATCCAGCGCGCAGTTGCAGATGTCGAATCTAACGGAAGTATTGGATCTCTATACCAAGCGTTTCAATATAGCGCCTCAAAACATCCAGCTAGAGATCACTGAAACCGTCAACGTCGAATTGACTTCCCACGCGCGCACCTTCATGCACGGCCTCTCGGAGGCTGGATATGTGTTGGCGCTCGATGATTTTGGTGCTGGCTTTACATCTTTATTAAGGATTGTTGAATATCCCATCACGATGGTGAAATTCGACAAAGGCTTCATACAGCAAACGCTTAAGCGTGGTAATCGGCAGATGCTTAAACCACTGGTGGAACTGTGTCACTCCAATGGCTTGCTGGTTACGATGGAAGGGGCAGAGTCGCAGGAGGACATCGACCTGTTGAGCACTTACGATTGCGATTTTATTCAGGGCTATTTCTTAGGCCTCCCCATCTCCCTTGGGGAGATGGAGGAAGCTCTGCGCAAACTACGCCAGAAGAATTTTTCCACCGTCAGTGACGCCTGCATCATTTCAACCTAGGCATATGCCCAAGTTTCTTCGCCTTTACTGCCAAATAATGCTCATTATGCGGATTGTAACCCGTGTGGATGGGCACCCGCTCAGTGACGAAATAACCCAACTCTTCAAGCGCCAAGACCTTGCGAGGATTATTAGTCAATAAACGCAACTGCTTCACACCGAAGTGATCCAGCATTGGCTTACAAATCTCATATTGACGCCCATCTGCCAAGAAGCCGAGTTGCTCGTTAGCCTCGACGGTATCTGCACCCTTGTCTTGAAGGGCGTAGGCACGAAGCTTGTTGAGCAGACCGATTCCTCGACCTTCTTGACGCAAATACAGGATTATCCCTTTACCCTCGGTGGCAATCTGCTGCATGGCATAACGAAGTTGTGGTCCGCAGTCACAGCGCAGACTAAACAAGGCATCGCCCGTTAGGCACTCAGAATGCACCCGGCACAACACAGACTCTTGGCCACTGAAATCTCCCATGGCCAGTGCCACGTGTTCTTTTCCCGTCGACGGATCTTCAAACCCGTGGATCGTGAAGTCGCCCCATTCAGTTGGCAATGCGGCCCCAGCTACAAAGTTAACTTGCACTCACACATCCCTCTTCAAAGTATAAATATCGCGGCCAATTGCAGACAGGCGAATGCCATCAGACCAGCCAGTACATCATCAATCATCACCCCAAACCCGCCACTGACATTCTTGTCAAGCCAGCGAATTGGCCAAGGTTTCACGATGTCAAAGATGCGAAACAGCACGAAGCCAATTAGCATCCAGAGCCACCCAGGAGGGGCCAGAAACATCGTAATCCAATACCCTACAAATTCATCCCAGACGATGCCACCATGGTCATGCATACCGATATCGTTCGCGGTCTTGCCGCACAACCAAACGCCAACAGCGAAAGTTGTCAGCAAGAAGAGCACGTACATAGGCCATGTCATGCCTGGCAGAACTAGGTAAATCAACACAGCCAAGGCTGTGCCAAAGGTGCCAGGTGCCACTGGTGCTGCACCGCTACCGAAACCAAAGGCTGCAAAGTGGACAGGATTACGCCAAACTGATTTAGGGGTATATGCCATCAGTGTGCCCCCTCTACTACGCCTGCTAATGCCGAATGGAAATGTTTATACCCAGATATCTTGAGGACTACCGGCTCGCCGAGCTCACGCCATTGTATGTCTGTTCCCGCGGTAATTGCCCCGATGCCCGTTACCGATACTCCAATGGCACCAAGCGCTTGGCGCATTGCCTCTGTATTCTCGGCAGGCAACGTGAAACAAAGCTCATAGTCGTCACCGCCACTGATCGCCAAACGTCTTTGTTCTGCCTCGCTGTGCGCGGCCCGAAGCGCGGCAGACAGAGGCAATGCATCGAGCTCAATACGAGCCCCTACATCGCTAGCCTGCAGGATATGCAGTAGATCCGATGCCAATCCATCTGACAGATCAATGCAGGCCGAAGCCAGGCTGCGCAGCAATTGCCCCGCCTCAATGCGGGATTCCGGTACAAAAAATGCGTCTACCAATGCGGCGCGATGAAGCTTACTTAAAGATTCTTTGCACGCATTGCGCAGTACCTTCAAACCCGCTGCAGCATCTCCCAGGGTACCGGTGACAAAAATCAGATCACCAATCTTTGCTCCACTGCGACGCAGTGCAGTACCCACTGGTAACTCACCATGCACTTGTACGCAGAGGGTTTTACTTGCATGCGCGGGATTCGACGCGCTTAAGTCTCCTCCAACAAGAGTGCATCGATGTTCACGAGCAACTTGCGCCAGTCCTTTGCTAAAGCCGTCTAACCAAACCTCATCCGCCGTGGGCAAACAAAGCCCTAAGGTAAAGCATATCGGTCTCGCCCCCATGGCCGCGAGATCGCTCAAATTCACAAGTAAGGTACGCTGGCCGAGTAAATACGGATCTGCATCAGGGAGAAAGTGCACGCCCTCTTGTAAGATGTCCATCGAGATCGCGAGCTGCATCCCTGCTGCCGGGCGCAGCAAAGCGCAATCATCTCCGATTCCTAAACTGAGTTCGGGTATCGGGAATGCCAATTCGCTGCTGTTAAAATAGCGGCGGATTATGTCGAATTCGTCGGACGCCAATGTGGCAGACCTCAGGGTTTACTATTGATTTTAGGTTGCGCTGATTCCAGTGGCCACGCACATGCGCGATCGGGCATTACTCAATCTCGAGTGTGCGAATCTGACGGGCGGCTTTGTCGAGAATGCCATTAATGTATTTGTGACCGTCGGTGGCACCAAAGACACGTGCCAATTCTACGTGTTCATTTATCACCACTTTGAAAGGGACATCGATGCGATGCAGTAACTCGTACATCCCAAAGCGGAGCAAGCATAGCTCGATTGGGTCTAAGTCTTTGATATCGCGATCTAGCCACTGCAGCATCGCGTCGTCCAACTCATTTACGCGAGGAGGAATCTCTGGAAATACCTCATTGAAATACGCCCAGTCGATCTTGCCGAGGTAATAACTGCGAAACTCAGCTTGGATATCGCTGACCGCGGAGCCAGCGATTTCCCACTGGTAAAGTGCTTGTAACACCATACGCCGCGCTTTCTGCCGCTCCGAAAGCTTCTTTTTAGGGCTATCAGTCTTCGCCTCGGTCGAGGGTGGGAACTGATTGCGTATGATTGTTGAGTCTGTCACTGTTTTCACCTACGCGCTCAACTTCTTGATAACACTGACCATTTCCATGGCGCTTAAGGCTGCTTCCGCGCCTTTATTGCCGGCCTTGGTGCCAGCACGTTCGATAGCTTGCTCGATACTATCGACTGTTAGCACACCAAAGGCGACGGGTATCTTGCTCTCGAGGCTCACGACACCGAGGCCCTTCACGCATTCGCCGGCCACATATTCGAAATGCGGGGTGCCGCCACGAATAACAGCACCCAAGGCAATCACCGCATCGTAGCTGCCAGTGGCGAGGACATTGCGGGTCAGTACCGGCAATTCGAATGCGCCTGGGGCCTTCACAATCGTGATATCCCCATCCTTCACGCCATGGCGGCGCAGGACATCCAGCGCTCCTTCGAGCAACTTATCGACTATAAAGCTGTTAAAGCGCGCCACGACGATAGCGTAGCGCGCTGAGCCGCCCTGAAAATCGCCTTCAATTGTCTTAATATTACTCATCTCAAATTACCTATAGTTCAATGTTTGGGGTGCACAATGACGGCTCATTCGATCTCAGGCAAGGCCTGCCCGAATTTCTCATCAAACGGCACAAAGTCGACCACTTCCAAATCAAATCCAGAGATTGCGTGGAACCTAGCCGGGTAGCTCAACAGCCGCATCTTGCCCACACCTAAGTCACGCAGAATCTGTGAGCCGGTGCCAATGGTCAAGTCATTGCTTTTGCGGTTCTGGCGCGGTGCACCAGCCTCATCGCCAAACGCGGCCACTAGTGTTTCGTTGAAATCCTCGGCATATTCGTCACCCGATAGTAACACAGCGACGCCACGCCCATCCTGAGCGATTCGCGCCAGTGCGGTACTGAATGACCAACTGGGCCACACAGGATTCACCACGTCACAGACGTCCCGAAGGGTGTTGGCGATGTGTACCCGCACAAGCGTTGGTTCTTCGGCGCTGACCTCGCCCATAGTTAACGCAATATGAGTGCCGCCCATGATGTGGTCTGAAAAAGTGTGAAGGGTAAACTCGCCGTGCTCTGTGTGTACGGAATGGGAGTCTTTACGAGAGACGGTCCGCTCATTGGCGATGCGGTAATGGATCAAGTCGACAATGGTGCCTATTTTTAGTCCGTGCTGTTCGGCAAACTTCTCCAGGTCAGGGCGCCGCGCCATGGTGCCGTCTTCGTTCATAATCTCAACGATAGCTGCCGCAGGACTAAAGCCCGCAAGCCGAGCAAGATCGCAACCCGCCTCTGTGTGACCTGCGCGCTGCAAGACACCACCGGGTTGAGCCATGATGGGAAACACATGGCCTGGCTGGACGATGTCTTCCGGCTTGGAATCGCGGGCCACGGCCACTCGAATAGTACGAGCGCGATCGGCTGCGGAGATACCAGTAGTCACGCCAGTAGCGGCTTCGATTGATGCAGTAAAATTAGTGTGGAACGCGGTAGCGTTCTTATTCACCATGGGGCGCAGATTAAGATAGTCGCAACGCTCGCGGCCAAGCGTAAGGCAGATCAAGCCTCTGGCATTCTTGGCCATGAAGTTAATGTCCTCAGTGCGCACGCATTCGGCAGCGATGACGAGGTCCCCTTCGTTCTCGCGGTCTTCGTCATCCATAAGAATGACCATTTTACCCTGACGAATGTCTTCGATAATCTCTTCTACAGTATTCAATTTCATTTGCTAATTTCACCAACGGTTGTTGCCGTTTTATCTGTTGAATGCGTCCTTCTGAGTACTATCCTTTTTGGGGCTTTCTCTAGGGAGCCTCTGAACAACTCTGATATATCTCTGGCCTTCAGGCAATCGTGCTGACAAGGCGCGTTTTTGAAGGCATGCGTCGGCCTGTCGAGAAAACGTAACGCAGGCAGCACGATTGCCTGAAGGCCCCGAAGGGCGGGCCTGTCGCGCGCCGCCGCTGCGTTGTCGTTCTTGCCAAGGGCTACGGCCATTGCCTTCGAACGACGCCTTGCGGCAACACGCGACAGACTCACGCAGAGACATATCAGAGTTGTTCAGAGGCTCCCTAGGCTTTCTTTGAGCCTATTTTCTTAGATATAGCCGTTCTGCGCTAGTAAACTTTTTGTAAGTTTACTAGCTGGGTCTTGCTGCTCATCTGCGGCACTCTCGCCTTGCATCAAGCGTTCCAAGTAGCGAGCGATCAGATCGACTTCCAGATTTACTTTTCTGCCCACTTTGTAATCTTGAATTATCGTTTCCGCTTGCGTGTGCGGAATGATGTTGACGCTAAAGGTGGCGCCGTTAACAGTGTTCACTGTCAGGCTAGTGCCATCGATGCAGATCGAGCCCTTCTGGGCGATGTATTTCGCTAGCACCTTAGGGGCGCGGAAATCCATGCGGATGCTGGCCCCGTCTGGACGCAAGGCTAATAATTCCCCCACACCGTCCACATGGCCACTGACGATGTGGCCGCCGAGACGTTTATTTGGCGTCAGCGCTTTCTCTAAGTTCGTTTTGGCGCCTTTTTTGAGTTCATGCAACGTGGTGTGTTGCATGGTCTCGTTCGAGACGTCAACCTCGAATTGCGCATTGCCAAGTTTGGTCACCGTCAGGCAGACGCCGTTGACTGAGATGCTGTCGCCGAGAATGACATCGGCGAAGTCCAAGTCTGTACTGTGAACACCCATGCGCCACTCGCCGCCTCGCAATTGTAGCTCGGCAACGGAACCCAACGCTTCAATGATTCCTGTAAACATGCTCTCTCCGCGAGTGTCAGCTGTTAATGAGTTGTGCAGTGATACGACAGTCGCCATCTAATTCGGCGACATCGACAATCTTCAAGCTAATGTGATCGGCCATATGACGTAAGCCAGGCAAGTTAAGCAGCGGTAAAGCGTCGCTGCCTAGAAACTTAGCGCCGATGTAGATGATCACTTCATCGACGAGTCCCGCTTGAATCATTGCCCCGCCGAGGGTTGGGCCGGCCTCGAGCATGACTTCGTTGCAACTGAAATCCTGCGCCAACACGGCCATGGCGGCTCGCAAATCTAAGCGTCCTCCCGGAATAGTCGCGACGTGATAAATCTGAGCGTTGCTGTGCGCAAAGCGTTGCGTCTGCTGTGCCTGTGGATTGCCGACCAGAAACAAGACTTCGCCTGGCAGTTGCACGACCTTTGACTCTGGAGGCGTGCGCAGCGACGAGTCGATGATCACACGGCGTGGCTGTCGTTTGGCAATCTCCGCAGCGTTCTCATGGTCTAACTGTTCGGCACGAACATTGAGCGAGGGGTTATCACTCAGGATTGTGTTCACCCCAGTGAGCACGGCACAGGATTGCGCACGCAGACGCTGCACATCAGCACGCGCCTTCGGACCTGTAATCCATTGACTCTCCCCAGAGGCCATCGCGGTGCGGCCGTCTAGACTCATGGCCATCTTACAACTCACAAACGGCAGGCCTTCGGTCATCCGCTTGATGAAGCCGCGGTTGATCGCGTTTGCTTCCGCCTCTAGAAGTGGGCCCGTGACCTTTATTCCAGCCTCACGTAGAGCTTCCACCCCTTTCCCCGCCACTAAAGGATTAGGATCCAGCATGGCGTATACCACTTCGCGGACGCCCGCACTGATAAGGGCCTGCGTACAAGGCGGTGTGCGACCGAAATGGCAGCAGGGCTCGAGCGAGACATAAGCCGTGGCGCCTTTGGCAGACTCTCCAGCCTCAAGCAAGGCATTGACCTCCGCATGGTGCTCGCCAGGTCTCTCGTGCAAACCGGTACCCACGATCTTGCCATCGCGCACTATCACGCAACCAACACGCGGATTCGGCGCAGTGCTGCAAACGCGTTGAGCAGCAACAATAGCGAGCTGCATGAAAGACTGCGCAGTACTTTCCATTAGAGGGGTCCGGTCGTTTAGTTATCGTTTGCCAGTCGGTCGATCTCGGCGCGAAACTCGTTCAAGTCTTTAAAGCTGCGATAAACTGAGGCAAAGCGCACGAACGCAACCTCGTCGAGCTGTCGCAGCTCTTGCATGACTTGCTCTCCTACGATGCGCGAAGAGATTTCCCGCTCCCCTGTTGCTCGCAGATGGTGCTTGATGCGGTTGATCGACTCATCGATTTTTTCGATGCTAACGGGACGCTTCTCCAACGCCTTGATCAAACCGGAATGCAGCTTACTCTCGTCAAAGGGCTCGCGATTGCCGTTCTGTTTGATGATGCGAGGCATCACTAGCTCAGCCGTTTCATAAGTCGTGAAACGCTCAGCACAGGTGATGCACTCACGTCGACGCCGCACCTGATTCCCTTCGGAGACGAGGCGCGAATCGATTACCTTGGTATCCAAGGCATTACAGAACGGACAATGCATTTACACTACCTCTGTCGTAGATTGCGACTGGGTCACGTACCATACACAGGAAAGCGCGCGCATAGCGCCAACACTTTCGCCTTGACGGACTCGATGGCGCTCTCGTCTTCGATATTGTCCAATACGTCGCAGATCCACGCAGTGAGTTCGCGAACTTCCGCTTCCTTGAAGCCACGGCGCGTGACTGCAGGTGAGCCGATGCGCAGGCCACTTGTGACAAACGGCGGACGTGGGTCATTTGGCACTGCGTTTTTGTTCACGGTGATGTTGGCGCGCCCCAAAGCAGCGTCGGCATCTTTACCAGTGATTTCTTGCTTCACTAGGCTGAGCAGAAACAGGTGATCGTCGGTGCCACCGGAGACGATATCGAAGCCCCGCTCGACAAAGACCTTTGCCATCTCTTTGGCGTTCTTAACCACTTGCTCCTGATAGACCTTGAACTCTGGGCTCATAGCCTCTTTGAAACACACCGCTTTCGCAGCGATAACGTGCATCAGCGGGCCGCCCTGACTTTCGGGGAACACAGCAAAATTCAATTTCTTCTCTAACTCTGGGTTAGCGCGCGCCAGAATGAGGCCACCACGAGGGCCGCCTAGGGTCTTGTGTGTAGTAGAAGTCGTTACATCGGCGATATTCACAGGGCTTGGATACACGCCGGCTGCAACGAGGCCAGCGACATGCGCCATGTCCACGACGAGATAGGCACCAATTTTGTCGGCGATATCACGGAAGCGTTTCCAATCGACAATGCGAGAATAGGCGGAGAAGCCAGCCATAATCATGCGCGGCTTGTGCTCTAACGCTAAGGCCTCTACTTGCTCGTAGTCGATCTCGCCAGTCTCACTTTTCAAGCCGTATTGTACAGCGTTATAGATGCGGCCAGAGAAGCTAACGCTGGCGCCATGGGTCAAATGACCACCATCTGCCAAGCTCATTCCGAGAACTGTTTCGCCAGGCTTCATTAGTGCCATATACACTGCGGCATTGGCCTGCGAACCGGAGTGAGGCTGAACGTTGGCGTAGTCGGCATCGAAGAGTTTCTTCGCACGCTCAATCGCCAGCGTTTCGATCACATCGACATGCTCGCAACCACCGTAGTAGCGCTTGCCGGGATAACCTTCCGCATACTTATTAGTGAGCACGGTGCCTTGGGCTTCCATGACGCGAGGGCTGGTGTAGTTCTCAGAGGCGATCAGTTCGATATGCTCTTCCTGCCGCACGCGCTCGGCATTGATGGCGGCATCGAGCTCAGGATCAAATCCCGCAATTTTCATGTCACGACTAAACATTCAGTTCCCCCATAGTCTGGCTAAGTTGTCTGGCTAAGTTGTCTGGCTAAGTTTCAGTGGAGCGCCATTTTACAGCATGACCCTATGCTGAGCATCCTATAAGTTCGCTATTTCCGCCTTTTCGGCCGGATATTTTTGCATCCGCACTATGAATTGACTGCATGTTGTCAAGGTGGTATGGAATTGTCTGCAGGAGGGGTTTGGCATCTCAATCAGGTTTCTGATCGCCTGCAGGCAGGCTCCTACCCTAAAACAGCGCTCCGATCCTTGAAACAACGCTCCGATTTCCGGTAGGAGCCTGCCTGCAGGCGACCTGACACTCGAACGAAGGCACAATCCCTGCCAGAAGACGACCTGAGCTTTCGAACATTTCCATACCCAAATCTCCTACAATTCTATGCCATAATACCCCTCGAAATGGGGCCCCTCTCGGCCCTAAAGAGACATCGAAAATATTAGGATTTATCCCCTTATGGCACAATTCGTTTACACCATGCACCAAGTCGGCAAAATCGTCCCGCCTAAGCGCGAGATACTGAAAGACATCTCCCTCTCCTTCTTCCCAGGCGCCAAGATCGGCGTGCTCGGCCTCAACGGCTCGGGCAAGTCCACGCTGTTGCGCATTATGGCTGGAATCGATACGGAGCATCACGGCGAAGCCCGGGCGCAGACAGGCATCAATATCGGTTACTTGCCACAGGAACCCGCCTTGAATTTGGACAAGGATGTGCGCGGCAATGTTGAAGAGGGCATCGGGGAGATCGTCGCGTTGGTCGAAAAATTCAATGCCATTAGCGATCGCTTTGCCGAGCCTATGAGCGACGACGAGATGAACGACTTACTGGAACAACAGGGCGAGTTGCAGAATGCCATAGACGCTGCGGAGGGCTGGGACGTTGAGAGAAAGCTGGATATCGCAGCCGACGCCCTGCGACTGCCACCTTGGGACGCCGATGTGAGTAAACTCTCAGGTGGTGAGAAACGCCGCGTGGCCCTGTGCCGATTGCTACTTTCCAAGCCAGACATGCTCCTGCTCGACGAGCCCACCAACCACCTCGACGCTGAAAGTGTGGCCTGGCTCGAACGCTTTCTTCAGGACTACCCCGGCACTGTGGTCGCCATTACCCACGACCGCTATTTCCTCGACAATGCCGCCGGTTGGATTCTCGAACTCGACCGCGGTCACGGCATTCCCTACGAAGGCAATTACACCAACTGGCTAGAGACCAAGGAGCAGCGCCTTGCCACCGAAGGCAAACAGGAGGCCGCTCGCGAGCGCACCATAAAATCCGAACTGGAGTGGGTTCGCGCAAACCCTAAGGGACGCCAAGCCAAGAGTAAGGCGCGACTCGCACGCTTCGAGGAACTCAACTCGCAGGATTTCCAGAAGCGCAACGAGACCACCGAGTTATATATTCCACCAGGCTCACGCCTCGGCGACATGGTGATCGAGGTAGAGAACCTCACCAAGAGCTTTGGTGATCGCAACCTTATCGACAATCTTACTTTCAGCATCCCCAAAGGCAGCATCGTCGGCATCATCGGCGGCAATGGCGCAGGTAAGACCACCTTTCTGCGCATGTTGGTAGGCCAAGAACAGCCCGATAGCGGCAGCATTCGCTTGGGCGACACTGTAGAGCTGGCCTATGTCGACCAGAGCCGAGATTCACTTGATGACAAGGTGACCGTATGGGAGGAAATCTCGGGAGGACAGGAAGTCTTGCAGATCGGCCGCTACGAAGTTCAGTCGCGCGCCTATGCCAGCCGTTTTAACTTCAGGGGCAGTGATCAGCAGAAATTCGTGAAAGACCTCTCTGGCGGCGAGCGCAACAGACTCCATCTGGCCAAACTTCTCAAGCGCGGCGCCAACGTATTGCTACTGGACGAACCGACTAACGACCTAGATGTGGAAACACTGCGCGCGCTGGAAGAAGGGCTATTGAACTTCCCTGGCAATGTGATCGTAGTCTCGCACGATCGCTGGTTCCTCGACCGCCTATGCACCCACATCCTTGCATTCGAGGGCAACAGTCAGGTGATCTGGCATGAGGGCAATTACAGCGACTACGAAGTGGACCGCAAGAAGCGTTTGGGCGATCAGGCACAACCAACCCGGATGAAATATAAAAAACTTGCCTAGAAGAGGGCGATGCAATGAGCAATCCGATTATAGCCAATAACCGTCCCGCGAAAATTTCTTTAGAAAAGGGTCGGGAGTATTATTTTTGCCGCTGCGGTCGCTCCAAGCAGCAACCTTTCTGCGATGGCTCACATCGTGACACCTCCTTCACCCCCCCTCGACTTCACTGCGCAGGAGACGGGAGACGCTTACCTATGCCAATGTAAGCACACCGGCACGGCTCCCTTTTGCGATGGCACTCACAAGCAATTCAGCGCCGAGCAAATAGGCAAGGAAGGCCCTGTGGTTATCGCTGAGCACGAGGGTGCGCTGGTAGCTCAGGCCACTGACGAGGAGCCTACTGTAGCTTTCATTCACCAGCTCGCCCGTGAGGGCTTATCTAAAGTAGGCCATCACGGCCCCATGACCGCGATGGGGGTGCCGCGTCACACACTTCCTCATTGGGACGACTTGCAGATCATGGCGGCCCAGATGGCCACACAGCCCTTGCTCGAAGATAATGCAGTAGAAACGGGGCTGATCATCGGGCCCGAGGCGAAAAAACCACCGCTACTGGATATCCCCCTATTCGTCTCCGACATGAGTTTCGGCGCACTCTCCGAAGAAGCCAAGGTCTCTCTGGCGACCGGCGCGGAACTCGCGGGCACCGGCATCTGTTCGGGCGAGGGCGGAATGCTACCGGAAGAGCAGGCCGCGAACTCGCGCTATTTTTACGAGTTGGCGAGTGCAATGTTCGGCTTTCAAGAAGATCTATTGAGCCGCGTGCAAGCCTTCCATTTTAAGGGCGGGCAAGGCGCTAAGACTGGCACGGGCGGTCACCTTCCCGGCAGCAAGAATGTCGGGAAGATCTCCCTGGTGCGTAACATTCCAGAGGGGCAGGCTGCCATCTCCCCACCTACCTTCAAAGACCTGCACACGCCGCAAGATTTCAAGCGTTTCGCCGATCGCGTGCGGGAGATTAGCGGGGGCATTCCGATTGGCTTTAGACTCAGCGCCAACCACATCGAAAAAGACATCCAATTTGCGCTCGACGCCAGCGCAGATTACATCATTCTAGACGGGCGCGGCGGTGCGACAGGCGCAGCCCCCATCATGTTTCGCGACCATATCAGCGTGCCCACCATACCCGCACTAGCAAGAGCCAGACGCTACCTCGACGAACAGGGTGCTAGTGGCCGCGTCACACTCATTATCACCGGAGGGCTGCGCATTCCCATCGACTTCGTGAAAGCCTTGGCCTTGGGCGCCGATGGTGTCGCGATCGCCAACAGCGCGATGCAAGCAATCGGCTGTGTCGCGGCGCGAATTTGTAACACCAACAACTGCCCAGCTGGGATTGCCACACAGAAGGCAGACCTGCGGCAGCGATTGAATGTCGAAAAATCGGCAAAGCAATTGCAAAATTTCTTCACCGCGTCAGTGGAATTGATGCAAGTTATGGCACGCGCCTGTGGCCACGACAGCTTGCATAAATTCAACAAGGAAGATTTAGCCACTTGGCATCGGGAAATGGCACTGCTCTCGGGTGTACGTTATTCGGGATTCGAAAGCCCATTCCATGTGCCCAAGTAATCGTTCAGAAATGCTCGTTAGATCCCTAGCGCTTCACGCATTTTCTTCATGCGCGCCTGATTTTCCTGCGCCGAGAGCGGCTTAGGAATGTGCTTACTCAGCGCCGGAGGCTGGGGAGTTGCCAAGGCCTCGCCACGCATTACGCGCTGACAAAGAGCGTGATAATAATATTGAAATAACGGATATACTTTGTCTTCTGGCTCGGAGGCAAGGAAGAACCAACCAGTGGCTTTACCGGCAAAATAGACGGCCTCGTGACTCCACTTCGCCGCACTCTTGGGCGAAGGCGTACGACAAGCTTCGACATACGCTTCTCGCGGAGAAGGTAGCCCGAATACACTCGCGCCATCTTCGCAAGCACGCACTACGACCGAAATGGTCGGTAAAAAATCATGGGTTTTCACGACATATCGCGCGGCAGCGACGATCTGTGCAGGCGCATAATTGGCAAGACAGCTCAGCCAATATTTCTTAGCCAGCACAAGGCGTTCTTCGTTGCTATAGGCCTTGTAATACTGGTTATGATAGGCAATCTCAAATTCCGCAAACAATTGATTGATCGCGTCGACTCGATCAGGGCCGCTGTCGCCTTTAGGCTCCTGCTTAGTCTGCCCAGCTTCTGTCTGTGAATCTCTGGAAGGACGCGCCAAGGTCTTGCTTGCCTTTGCCAGTAAAGGATTTATCTTCTGCATGAATAACACTCATGTTTCGCGACTCTTCTAGTCGTCGTGCCCATTGATATTTGATGAACTGCAGGTAGCGGGTATTCCAAGAGGCGTGCACCTGATTAGTGTCACGCCAATAAAGTACGAACTCGCTGACCTTCTGGCGCGCGAACTCTTCGTCTATTTCCGCCATGCTCAAAATATCGAAACATTCCGGCGCTGGCTGCCAGTCTTCGGCAATACGGCGAGGCTGCGTGTCGTGCTGAATCGACGCCGAATACTTGCCCCACTGGCGACGAATATGCTCTATGAAACGCGTATTCCAGGCGCCGTTACTACCGCCACGTTCGCGCCAATACAATACAAACTCGGGAATTGCGTCTTCTATGAAAGTGCTACTGATGCCCGCGTTCTCGAGAATGCTGAGAGCGTCGTCGCTCGGCCACCACTGCACAGACATCTCGGTATCCAGCTCTGTTAAACCACGTCGAGTCTGCTCTGATCGCCACTCACGCACAACGTGCTTATAGAAGGCATTACCCCAAGAGAAACGCGATTGCTTGCGGTCCCGCCAATACATCACGAAGCCTAGTACCAACTGCTGCACGAAATCCTCGGGAATATTCTGCTGCTTACATTGCTTGATCCAGTCCTGACTCGGCTGCCAGTTGGCAGGGATATAGCTTGCGCCTTGGCTGACCGTTGCCTGATCTGCTTGTGCCTGCACATTGGCTTTTGGCGCAGGGCTGGCACTGAGGGCTGGACGGGAACCCTGCTCCAGTTCGCGGGGTTGATTAACCGCGAAATAATTCGTCAGACCACTATTCGTGTTGGGGTCCAGTAGAATCAGACCGAGATCTAACAGACTCTTTTGCACGCGTTTGATATCGATGAAGGCCCAGAAGGGTAAGGCATCGCATAGGTCTTGCTGAGAGAGCTCTACCCAGCGCAGCCGGTCCTTCTCGCGAAGTGGGCGATGCGCCATCAGCTCGGTCAGCACATGCAGCAACACCGCCTCTTCCAGCCCGATTGTGGCGGCCAGCGTTGGCGAGATGATTAACGGACGTTCCGGTACGAGCGAGGACTGCATGCTAAACCTAGGTGGCGCGAGGGGCCAACGTGATTATCTGAATTCTGCGGCAATCCTAACACAGCCCCCCTGCAAACCCATGCGCATCTGCGCTCAATTACCCACAACAGACAGACTCAATGCCAACGGGATGCGCCCCTCAACTAGCCCAACCGCTTGGACGTCACCCTCGCGCTGCAGCCTCAGAACCAATTGCGCATCGATGCTCGCCACTTCCGTCTCGACAGCGGCGGCACGCTCACGACCAAGCGCTAAGAGGTCCGTTTCTGCTACGTTCTCGAGCTCAATGAGTGAGCGGCGCAGCGCAGCGTTGTAGGCCAATATATCGAGCTGCTCCTCCTGCTCTACGTTAGGCCGTGTGTGCTGCTGTTGCAATTGCGTGAGGAAAGCCTGTGTTGCAATTAACTGCTCTGGGTCTTGTGCACTAGCTTGATAGAGGCTCTCTAACACCTGCATCCTCACAGCAAAGGGAGACTGGGACGACTCGGGCTCTAGCTCGGCCGCCTGGACTGCTGCGTCCAGACGAGAATCAAGAAAGCGCTCCTGTAAGGCGCTGCGATCGGCGTCAACATCATAGGCTCCGGTGAGCCCCAATTGCAGCTGCGGACGCTCGAGCAGTGCCGACCCTAATTTCGCTAGCTTCTCTCGCTCGGGGGGGGTGATGTCTGCTTGCCCAGGGGCGAATTCGATCATGCCGATATCGGCGTCCTCATCTCCACCCACCAAGTTGGCTAGAAAACGAAAGGGGGAGGTCACGATATTGCTAATAATGTTTGCCAGTGCTCGGCTAATGACATTGCCGAAACTAAATTGAGGATTATTCAGATCCCCAGTTACGGGCACGTCGAGGTCAATTACGCCATTGCGATCCTTGAGCAGCGCAACGGCTAGCCCAAGCGGCAGATCGAGCGCACCAGGGGTTGGCACCCGCTCGCCCAGCACCAAGTCACGCATGACCATAGAATTGGCACCACTGAGCTGTTCGTCAATGATCCGGTAAGAGAGGTCCACATCCAAGTCACCCTCGGCAATCGCGCGTCCCGCGAACTTGATGGAATAAGGAGACAGAGACGGGATATCGAGATTGCGGAAGAATAGGTCGATCTCGGTTAACGCAGCATAGTCTAAGGGGCGCAGGTGGCCGCTAATCGTAACCTGACCATACTCATCGACTTGGCCTTCGAGATCGACACGGGCGGGCTCTAGAGATCGCGTAGAGAGTGCGGAGATGCTGCCTCCTAGCGCGTCCATATGGACCGCGAATGGCAACGGCAGGCTACTATCACTGAAGTCGGCGCTGGCTTGCTCGATCTCGATGCTCTCCACCATAACGGCCATCATCTCCTCACTCTGCGCTGGATCTGTCGTCACCTGTAACGTTTCTTGCCCCTCACCCTGCACTAACACGCGACCAATATTGGTTGAGCCATCAGCCTCGATTTCGACGCGTGCATAGGGCTGGCGAATGCGCACTGCGCCAATCTCTATGTTGTTGCGCTCACCTACAGAAATAGTGGCGGAATCGACATTCAAACCGCTAATACCGAACAGCGCCTCGTTCTGAATCCGGTCAGTAATCGCTAAGTCGTTCAGACTCATGGTTCCGTTAAACTCGCTCTGCGACGCAGTGACTTGGACATTGCCAGAGAGTGCAAAGAATCCGCTGTCGAGGCCTATATTCGCCACACTTTCCAGATAGGGTTGTAGCACTAGCAAGCTAAACCCATCCAACGCAAACTCCCCGTCGAAACGAAAATTCGGCAGCACAGTCAATGCGCCCTCCGCACGTATGGCGCCCCCCGACTGCAAGCTGATATCCGAGTCAATAGTAATGGGCGAGTTGGCGCGGTTGGTGATATTAGCTGCTCGCGCGGCTAGATCAAGCGTGACATCAACGGCCTGCGCAGGCACTTCATCGCGCGCGCTAATCCGCCACCCCTCCACTAGCAATTCGATGACCTCAATATCCCATGGGTCACTCCGCCCTGCGCTCTGCGTGGCACTATCTAGCACATCTTCGCTAGACTCGCTTGCGGGCAAGAGCGTGAGAAAATTGATACTGCCATCGGCAGAGCGCAGGGGCAGAAATTCGAAACCATCCAGCTGGACACGTGCTAGCTGGATGCGCTTATCTAAGAGGTTTAATTCGCCACCACTGATTACAATGCTGGGCAATAGCGCTAGGCGTGTCCCGCCTTCCAGCGTGAGAATATCGAGGTTGCGCAGGCTCGCCTGTAGCTCGTGCACCTGCAAATCGAAGACGCCATCGTCACGCAAGCCTAATTCATAATTGAGCCTAGATTCGAACCAGCCGCCATCTAACTCCACTGGAATCTGCGCCTGAAAATAGCGATACGCAACGTCCGTAATGGGCCCAAATAATTGGAGTTCACCGGACGAGCTAATAGGTGCTAGCAACAGATCGCCACGCCACCGCAATTGCGAACCATCCCCCAATGCTAGAGTAAAACTTTGCTCCGCCGAGGTCTCGGGCAGCGTACTCAAGTCATACAACGTAAAGTTTATTGACTCGACCAAAGTGGTGAAAGGGACGGCAGGCACTTCATCAAATATGCCGACACTGGCACCATCAATGTTCAGCAGGCTAATTTCGATTCGCGGCGCCTGCACGTCGTCATCCTCTTGCGGTTCCGCAGGCACCGGTGGCGCGCTGGCGGCAAAACGTTCGGCGATACGGGCGAGATTAATGCCGCCGTCAGTATAACGATGCACGCCTATATACAAACCATTCAGGGTGAGCTCGCGCAATGCGATTGTGCCGCGTATTAATTGCATGGCCTGTAAATTAACTTTGGCAGAATCTAGCGCGAATACACGCTCGCCGCTCTCATCCAAAAGATCGAGATCGGCGATGTTCGCAGTGAAGGTAAAGGGATTGAAACTAATGCGCGCGACGCTCGCATCGAGCCCAAGGCGCTCTTGCATGAAGGGAGTGAGTTGCGCATTCGCGATCATTGGGACGAGCACGAAGCCTAAGAGCGCGTAGACACCCCCAAGCCCCCCAAGCCCCCAGAGTAGGCGCTTGGATCGTTTGCGGACAGGTTCGGCGATCATATGCTTTCTCTCCTGTTTTAACGCGGCAGCATGCCATCCATGCGCGCCAAGCGTTCAATTAAATTCTCTACGCGGGTGCTATAGCCCCACTCGTTGTCGTACCAGGCAATGACTTTGACCATGCGCTTCTGCATGACCTGTGTCAGTTCCGCATCAAAGATGCTGGAGTGCGAATTACCGATTATATCACTAGAGACAATTGGGTCTGTGCAGTAGGACAATATCCCGCGCAATGGACCATCGGCGGCCGCCTTCATCGCCGCATTCACCTGCTCTACAGTCACATCCATGTTTACCTCTACAGTGAGGTCCACAAGGCTGCCATCTGGCACTGGCACTCGCATCGCCACGCCGTCCAAAAGCCCCTTGAGTTCGGGCAGGATGACTCCGATAGTGCGTGCGGCTCCTGTGGAGGTTGGTACTATATTAGTGGCAGCATTACGCGAGCGACGCTTATCTGCGTGTGGCGCGTCGATCAGGCGTTGGTCCGAGGTATACGCATGCACAGTGGTTAATAGACCATATCTAATGCCGAAGGCGTCGTGCAATACTTTAGCCAGCGGTGCCGCACAATTTGTCGTGCAGCTAGCATTACTGATGATACGAGTTTCCTTAGTTACCACCTGATCGTTGACACCCATTACCAATGTCGCGTCCAAGGGCTCTTTGGTGGGGACTGTGACAATCACTCGTTTTGCGCCAGCTTCGAGGTGTTTATTCAAATCCGCGATCTTGCGAAACGCGCCACTTGCCTCTACTACGTAGTCGACGCCTAACTCTTTCCAAGGCAATTTCGCGGGGTCACGTTCGCACAGTACATCGAACGGGTCACCGTCGATTTCCATGCGACTGCCCGACACAGACACCTCACCTGGATAGACTCCGTGATTACTATCAAAACGGAAGGCATAGGCCAATTGATCCGCAGTCGACAAGTCATTCACCGCTACCACATTATAGTGCCCACGCAACTTCGCGATGCGCATTACTGTGCGCCCTATCCGCCCGAAACCGTTGATCGCAATCCTTGGAATACTCATTATATCTCCCGAATAACATTGGACTCTGCCACTCAGTTTACACTGTCCAGAAATAAAAAAGGCCCGACTGCATCAAGCAATCGGGCCTTTAAAGGGTAGCTTGCTGCCAAATTAGTGGCCGCCTGCTCCTGTGCTAACAGGGCCGTGCAAAGACATTGCTGTCAGTGTGCTGCCGGTCTGCAGAATGATGTACTGCTCACCATGGTGAACATAAGTCATCATGCCATAACGGCTGTTTTCCGGTACCGTCACTTTGCCGAACTGACGTCCAGTGGCCTTGTCGACTGCGAACAGAGTTGGCGTGCCATCACTAGTCTGCGATGCATAGATCAGCATGTTCTTAGTCACTGTCATTGGAGCGTGCGCGCCAGTACCAGTGTTGCCGATATCAATCCCTGCAAGAGCTGGATTGTTTTTAATGCGATCAGGCGTCTCACCGACAGGGATCATCCACAAATGCTCGCCAGTGTTCAGGTCGATTGCAGTGATTCGGCTATAGGGTGGCTTGAACAGTGAAAGACCACTTGGGCCACGTGGACCACCGCCGCCAGCGCCAACCGCGTACTGAGCAACAGTTGTTCCAGTAGTGTTAGTACCGTTGTCAGTCATGTAGCGCAGATCCGCTTCTTCACCAGGAACAACCTGACGAGTCGTACAACCACTCAAGGAAGTCACGTAAAGGATACCAGTCTCGGGGTCGCCCGCAGCTGGGCCGGAGATGTTGACACCACCGACATCACCTGGACACCACAGCGCGCCGCGCTTGCCCATGTCGTTATCTCTATGCAGAGGAGGCGTGAACAGGGGGCCAATTTCCCACTCAGAAAGAATTTCAAGCGCCTGAGCACGCAGCTCTGGAGTGAAATCGATCATATTTTCGTCATTTAGGCCCTGTCGATCGAAAGCGGCTGGCTTCGTTGGGAAAGGCTGGGTCGCAGACAACATTTCGCCTGGGATGTGTGATTGTGGCACTGGACGCTCTTCGATTGGCCACAGTGGCTCACCCGTTTCGCGGTTGAATGCATAGGTAAATGCCTGCTTAGTCACCTGCGCAATAGCGGGGATCTTCTTGCCATCGTGCATAACGTCTAGCAATACTGGCGCTGTAGGCGTGTCGTAATTCCAGATATCGTGGTGAACCATCTGGAAGTGCCACTTACGCTCACCAGTCTTCACGTCGAGCGCGATGAGGCTGGTACCAAATAGGTTATCGCCCGGGCGGAAGCCGCCGTAGAAATCGATAGTTGCGCCATTCGTAGGAATGTAGACAAGACCAAGTTCTGGGTCAGCAGACATAGGCGCCCACGAAGAGACGTCACCAGTGTACTGCCATGCATCATTTTCCCAAGTGTCGTGGCCGAATTCGCCCGGCTTTGGAATCACGTTAAACTTCCAGAGGAACTCGCCAGACTTAGAGTCATAGGCAAGAATGTCACCTGGTACGTTCTCGATTCGAGACTGGTTGTAACCCTGCTCTGCAGAATTACCCACTACGATGACGTCGTTAACCACGATGGGAGGCGAGGAAGTCGTGATGTAGCCAACTTCCTTCGGGATACCGTAGAAGGGATCGAACTCATGGCCTAGATCGGCAAGCATGTCGACCACGCCTGTATCAGGAAAACCCTCAACTGGTACTTTCTTGCCGAACCCTTCTAGAGGTGCGCCGGTCTTCGCGTCAAGTGCGACTAGGAAGAACGCAGGAGTACTAATATAAATGACGCCTTTGCCGTCTACGACATTGTAGGCGATGCCCTTACCGTAGTCGGAGCGCATGGAGTACTCGTAACGGAAGGTGTTGGGCTCGCGGTAAGACCAGACAGTCTCCCCGGAAATCGGGTCGATCGCCACGACGTGACGGCGAGGGCCGGCCACTGTGTAGAGAAGGCCATCGATGAAACTGGGCGTTGCACGACCGCTCTGAGCGTCGAAGCTCGCGCCATCCCAAACCCAAGCTTCTTTCAATTCGCCGAAATTTTCTGGGGTGATGTTTGCCGCAGGTGAATAGCGCGTGTGATCGAAGTCACCGCCTAGATGAACCCACTCCACCTCCTCTTGGGCTTGCACAGAGGCAGTAGCCGTCAAGAGCAGACCTAGAGCCAAAGTCTTTGTGAGCGATCGCCAGCAATTTTTAGCTGGCTGTCGGGTTATTCCCGACTCAACACGCAACATTGTCATTATCATTTCCTCGTTGAGTAATAGATGTAGCTATACAGCTTGCGAATTAATGTCTAAATCCCTCTCGAGCGATTTTTCGCAATGAAGAATTGCCGATCAAGCAGACTCAGCAAACACTTTTGGATAGTACCGAACATAAAAGAGGAGGCAGAATACCCTAGCTGATTTATCAAGTCCATTAAGGACCATGGGCCCTGCGGGTTCGTAAATACTGCTAATCGGGGAAAAAACCTGCTCTACTTCTTCTACTAAGCAAGACCGGCAAGAGACCGGACTTGATTCTTAAATTGCCGAGTATTTTCAGGCTCTTGCTGAATATTGCACATAATTGCAGTTTACGAAGAATTGTTGCATTTTCAATCCGAATAGAACCCACTGACTGTGTAGGAGCTTGCTCGTAAGCGAAAGGGTCGGATTGATACAGATCTCTGGGGACACCACCTGAGTGAGCGCCTGCCCTATTGATGGGAGGCTCGCCCGCGAATTGGTTCGATTCAATCTAGATTTGTGGAAGATTTTCACCCTTCGCGGGCAAGCCCGCTCCTTGTATGTTAGCCCTATAGCACTTTGCTATGCTCTGAGGCAGTTACCGGGGAGGCCGTCCGCTCCTAGAGGCAGGGAATAATCTGACCTCGTTTGTAGAGAGGCCCCCCGCCTCATT
>Ga0209390_10002133_pt1 | contig 35813 bp, 15 predicted proteins | sample BON01_FD_187212 | JGI IMG/M metagenome (GOLD analysis project Ga0209390, IMG submission 187212) | Freshwater microbial communities from Lake Bonney liftoff mats and glacier meltwater in Antarctica - BON-01 (SPAdes) (version 2) | ecosystem: Environmental > Aquatic > Freshwater > Ice > Glacier...
CGGCTGGGACGTGGGGGGGGGGGACACAGTATCTCTCCGGGCGCAAAGGGCAGCGTGGCATGTTGTCGCCTAAACCCTAAACCCTAGTGCTTTAATGACACACCCCTTATGTGCGTTACTTTCGGGATGACGGATAATCATGTCGAGCGTTGCGCTCGATCCTACGTGCTGCTTGCGAATGTCGAAGGCTGGAAGGAGAACGGGGGGGAAGAGAGCGGGTGTTTCCGGAGAGATCCGCCCTATCCCCATCAGTGATCGCCCCATCTCCTTTTCGTAACGCGACACCAACCGCCTGCTCGTACCATCCCCCGATCCTCCCGCGCGCGCGCGCCGCCACGACATCATCGATTCTTCGTTTCAAACTCATCGCCCGCCCCTTCCGCAAACACGAATGTGCATCCTCAATCGAAGAATCCGTCCTCTCGACGGCGGCGACGCGACGCCGCCTCGGCCTCGGCCTCGCCAGCAACGCCGCCGCGCCCCCCGGGCCGCCGCTCCCGCCGCCGCCGCCGCTCCACCCTCAGCTGCGCACGCACAGCCGCGTGGTCCGACGGGTAGAGCGTGGGGTCCTGGGGCCACGGCTCGTTGGCCCCCACGCGCGCGCCGAGCACGCGCACGCGAAACTCGTCGCCGTCCTCGGCGGCGGCGGCGGCGGCGAACGGCGCGGCGCCGGCGCCTCGTCCTCGTCCTCGTCCGCCGCCGCCGCCCGCTCCCGCGCGCCCCGCCCCTTTCGACGCCGCCGCCGCCGACGCCGCTGACGCCGACGATGCCCTCACGTACACGTAGTCCGCGCAGTGCGGCTCGCCCTCGTCGTCCGCGAGCGGCGCCTGCAGGCCCGTCGGCCACGTGCGAGCCGGCTCCCGCCCGCCGTGCGCGGAGGCGTGCGCCGACGCGAACCCGGCCGCCCGCAGCGCGCCGTGCACGCCGGCCTCGCCCTCGGGCGCGTTGAAGTCGCCGGCGAGCACGACGGCGGCGGCGGCGCGGCGGCGGCGGCGCCCGGGGGGGGCGGCGGGGGCTCTGCGGCGGCGGTCCGTCGGGCGGGGGGGGGCGTCGGCATCGATCCAGCGGATGATGGCGGCGGCCTGCTCGGCGCGCGTGCCCGGATCCGCGTGGTCCAGGTGCGCGTTGACGACCCACAAAAAGGCGGCGTCGTCGTCGCTGGCGCCGCCGCCGCCGCCGCTGGCGCTCTCGGCGTCAACGTCGGCGCCGGCCTTGCGTAGGCGCCGTCGGCGCCCGGCCCCCGCCTCCTCCCGCTCCTGCGTCTCGTCGTCGTCGTCCTCTGCCCCCTCGAGCCGCACGCCGACCATCACGCGGTGCGCCGCGCGAAAGCCCCCGAGCACCAGGACCTCGTGCCCGCCCTCGACCCAGACGCGCGCGCCGCTTCTGCCGACGGCGGCGGCGGCGGCGGCGGCGGGGACCGCGGACGAGGACGGCGGCGAGGCGCCGACGGGACCCCCAGGCGCGCAGCCGCTGCACCACCCGAAAGCGGCCGAGAGGGCCTCTCCGGGCGTGAGGGGCCAGGCGGCCGGGGTCGATGCCGCGCCGGAGCCGTCGACGAGGGGACCCGAGGAGGAGGAGGAGGCGGAGGTTGTCGCCGCCAGCGCCCCCGGCGGCCGCGCAGCGGCGGCGACCACGAGCGGCGGCCAGGACGCCTTGCCGGCTGCTCCCGCCGCATCCATCGCCCGGGCGCGGGCACCACCGCCGTCACGCCCACCGCCACATCCCGTGCCACCCTCCCCGCCGCCAAGAGAAGCCCCCTCCTCGGCGGCAGGCAGCAGCCCCCGCCGGCGCGGCCGCACAGCGACCGAGTTGCCAAAAAACGGCGCCATGGCGGCGTCCCTCGCCGCGCGCGCCCACGGCGCCGCCACGCGCCGCCGCTCGCGCCACGCCTCAATCGCGCCCGGCAGCGCCGCCATGGCCGACGCCAGCGGCGGCACCGCCAGCGCCGCGCGCACGGCCGCCGCGTACGCCGCGCCGGGCCAGCCCGCGCACCCGGCCGCAAGGTTGCCTAGCGCCGCGCGGCACGCGAGCGGCGGCGCATAGCCGAGCGGCGCCAGCAGGCTGGCCTCCTGCGCCGCCTCGCCCGTCAGGACCTCCTGCATGCACAGAACGTCGGCGTCCAGGTCCGCGAGGGCGGCGGCCAGCACGGGCCGGCGCTCGCGCCACCGGTCCATCACGCCGCGCAGGTTGAGCGTGGCCACAGAGAGGTCGGCGCCGCGCCAGCGGTCCGGCGGCGGGGGGGGCGGGGCGCGGGCGGAGCGGGAGGAGGGACCGGCGGCGGCGGCGGCGGCGGACGAGGGGCGGCCGCCGCCCCCTCCTGCTCCTCCTCCTCCGGCGCCTCCCCCCCCGTGGGGCGGGCGGCGGGGGGGCGGCGGGCCGGGGGGGATCGGGGCGCCGCCGCCGGGGGCTGTCGCTGCCGCGGCAGCCGCCGCCGAGGGCGACGCGGCCGGGGGGCTCCGCGCCATGACGACGGCGTTGCCGCCGTTCGTCCAGCGCCGGCCGCCAGGAGGCCGCGGCGCGGCGCGCGCGGCCGAGGCGGCGATCGTCGCCCCCAGGGCTGACGTTGTGGTCGCGGACGGCGGTCGGCGGACCAGGAGGAGCCGACGTTTGGTCTCGGAGGACAGCGGCCCGGTGGCGACAGCCCGATCGCTGGATCTGCGGCTGATGACGATGCTGCTGCTGTTGGCGGCGGTGGTGATGATCCTGCCGGTCGCGTGCGAAATGTGCCGATGAGGCTGCTCCTGGTGGAGGTGAAAGAGAGCTGCGCTGTGCAGCGACATCGCCGGCGGCGCTGAGGTTGCCGCGGCGTCGGCATCGGGCGCCGGCGCCGACGACGTCAAAAAGGGCGGCGCTTCTCCGCCCCGGAACAAGAACGAGCGGGCCACCAGCAGCTCCGCCAAGCGCGCCGCGTTGGCGAGGCGCTCTGCGTCGTCATCCGTCACGCCCAGAGCATGGGCTGACATGCCCCGAAAGGGAGAGAGAGGGGGGGTGCTTTCGTTTTGCTTGGGGTTTGCGTGACCGGTTGACGAAGAAGAAGAATTTATTCCCGCCAAAGGACGGAACGGAATCAAAACGCGCGCGGGTTGGTTTAGCAGGGAAGGAGGTCGTGGGCGCGTGTGAGCGGCCGTTTTGATTGTGGCTGCCGGTTTCACACAGAGGTCCGCGAGCCCAACGCCACCAGTTTTTGAGTCAGCGCCGCCGCGGCCGCGCGAGTTCAGGGAGGACGGCCGAACGCGCGCCGATCAACGCGCGCCGATCAACGCGCGCCGATAAAAATTGTCTCGTCGGGTCTCAACTCGGAGCCGCTGCTGCTGTGCCCACGTGGCCGCCCCGCCGGCTAGTCGGAAGGTCGGGCGGACGCGCGCAGCGAGAATTCCTGGGTCTGGGGCATCGCAGAGGAAGCGGACTTGAGCGCGCGCGCGAATTCGTCCCTCGCCCGGCAAAACGCAACGCAGGTTCGAAAGACGCTTTTCTTGGGGGGTTTCGGCGACGCCCAACGATATTTTTAGGCTTTTCGAAATGGTGAAGCTCAACGATTGCGCACATGACAAATCACGCCGAGGACTTTCAAACGACGACACAGACTGCCTCTTGCCCCGAGCATCGAACGAGCGACACAAGAAATCGTTGACAGGTGTGTTGCTCGACCACTGTGTGTTGTCCGCCCGCCCGCGTTTCTCGCCGGGTGGCGGCCGAGACGGAAAGACCGCCGCCCCGGGCGCTCGTTCGCCAAGACCGCCACCCGGCGCCCCCTTTTTCCCCCCAATCGCCGAAACTGTTTGGTTTGGCGATCGAATGGCCCAAGAACGGTCCGAAGATGTCCATGTTTCCACGCTTCATTAGGGCCGCCGCTTCGCGGGCGAATACTTGCTTTGTCAAGGCCGCGGGCACGTCAACAGCAGAAGCCCACGCCGCGCATCTGTTGCGGCGGCGGAGAGGAGGTTGGGAAAGGCTGGGAGGCTGGCCGGCGGCGGCGGCGGACTCGCCGACGCTGCCTCCCCCCCTACTTCCCCCCGCGCGCGCTGCCCTCTTCCCCCTTCACCACAACACACTCTCCCAGAAAACGCCTCCGCAGCACCCACCCATCCGCTACACATCCACACGCAAGAAAGAAGAAAGAAGAAAGAAGAAAGAGGAAAGAAGGTCGAAAGGCTTCGATGTGGCCTTCTGCCCTTTGTCCGTCCTCGAGCGCGCACTAGTGGAGGCCATTTTCGTGAGGTCCAAGGAGAGGGGGCGGGAGGGAGCGCAGCGCGCGCAGGGCAGAGGGGGGGGCGGGAGGGAGCGCAGCGTGCGCAGGGGCGAAAAGTCGAGTGGCGGTGCAGCAGTTGTCGAGGCCTGGCTTCGAGGGGAAAGAGGCGGGGGGTGACGAGGTGCAACGGATTTATTATCCGCCCTGTCTTTTCCTCTCTCCGCGCCCCCCTCCCTCCACAAACTCACCCCCAACCGCCGCCGACACATACGCACTTACTGACACCCAACAGGACGACTGGCTCCGCGAGTATGACGCCCGCAACCGCAAGCCAACGCTCGAGGCCGCCGCCGCCGCCGCCGCCGCCGCCGCCGCCCTCCCCCCTGCCTCCACTGCCGGCGGGGGGCCCGAGCAGGCCGGCGGCGTGGTTGCCGTGGCCGCGCCCGCCTTTGGCCCGCAAGAGGGGCACCTGGAGAGCTACGACTCGCTGTGCCGTATCACCATGCAACCCACGCCTTGGAACTCATCGAAGCAGGTCCAATCATCGGGCGGCATGATCTTCAACGACGTCGCGAAGGCGGCTGCCGCCGACGCCTCCGCCGCCGCCGCCGCTGCCGCTGCCGCTGCTGCCGCCGCCCCTTTCGCCCCGGCCGCCCCTGCGCCGGCGACCAGAGTGCCCCCCCCGCCCCTCCGCCTGCCGTCGGCCGCGGAGCACCCCGACGGCTGCGGCTGCGGCTGCGGCTGCAGCGCCAGCGGCGGCGCCGGCCGCCCCAGCAACGCCTTCAACCCCCCCGCCTTGGGCAACGACGCGAGCCGCCCGCCGTCGGCCCCGCCGCCCCACACGCCCGCCCGGCCGCCCGGGGCCGCCCGCAGCCCGGCATGCCCGCCGACGCTCTCGCCCCCCATGGCCGCGGCCGCTCACGACGCGAGCCAGGCCGACAGGCGGCCGCGCCAGGGCGCGCGTCCTGGCCGCGCCCTGCGGGTCCGCGGACGCGGCGTGAAGCGCGCCCTGAGGCGCGCCGACGCCGCTTTCGCCGCCCAGCTCGCGGCCGCGTTCGACAAGTTCGACCGCGAGGCCAAGCAGAAGAAGAAGGAGGAGGCCGCCGCCGCAAAGGCGGCCGCGACCGTTGCCGCTCAAGCCGCCGCCGCCGTCGCCGCCGCCGCCGCCGACGAGGGCGACGCCTGCATCGAGACGGAGGTGGTTGAGGAGGAGGGGGAGGACTGCGCCATGCTCACCACCGAGGCGTTGTGCAGCGAGTCTGAGCAGGATTAAGTCGGCCGGCACAAGGAGGGGCGATGGCGCCGCCTTTTTTAGTTGTTTTGATATTTATCCTACTGCAGAGCGCCTCGGGTCCCTGCCGTCGGTGGCGCTCCTTGTTGTCCGCTCGCCGCCCTCTCCAATGCCATGTCGCAAACAACCAAAACAAATCAAGCTGGCGCGCCCACTCACCATCCACCTCAGCCGCCGCACTCTGCTCCTGTCGCTGGCCGTCGTCCTCTGCGCCACGGGCACGACCATGGTGAGTCGAGAGCAGGAGCGTGGATCCATCGTGGTGTCTCCTCCTTCCACACACGCATCATTCGCTCGCGCGCGCCTTCCGACCAACTCGCGCCTGCTCCAACCACCAAACCGTGACAAACCACACACAGTTGCTCGCCCAGCAGCGCCTCCGCGCGGGCCTTGCGCCTGCCCCGCCCGCCCGCCGATCCCTGGCCGTCCGCGCGCGCGCGCCGGCGCCGGCGTCGTCGTCCTCGTCGTCGTCGCCGGCGAGCGACGCCGGCGCCGCCGCCGCCACGTCGACGCGCCGCGCCTCGCTGCTGGCCTCGCTCGCCGCCGCCGCCGCCACCTTTTCCCTGCCCGGCGCCTCCCGCGCGTCCTCCGGCAAGGGCGCCGCCGAGGGCGCCGCCCGCGTCGGCGCCAAGTACGTGCACACGGAGGACGAGTGGCGGCGCATCGTCGCCGGCAGCGTCGACGCGCTCGGCGGCAGCGGCGCGCGCGGCGAGCCCGGCGCCGACTTTCGGTACAAGGTTCTGCGGTACGCGTCGACCGAGCGGCCGTTCAGCAGCGCGCTGTACAAGGAGATGCGCACGGGGTCGTACGTGTGCGCGGGGTGCGGGTCGCCCGTTTACCGCAGCGAGGCCAAGTACGACTCGGGTGAGGGGGTCGCGCGCCGCGAGAGGTCGGGGGGGACGAGAGAGAGGGGAGGAACGGGCGTTGGGGGGCGGGGGGGGGGAGATGGCGGGGGGGTGGGGGACGGCCTGATGGCCGCAGCGCGTTGCTGTCGTTTCTCTTGTCTTGTCTTTCACATGGCCGCCCCACGGCAGGCCGCTGACCGGCCCACCTCCTCAAACCACGAACCCCCCAGTCAACACTCACCGCGCGACATCAAGCAACAAAACAACGCCAACGCCAACGCCAACGCCAACGCCAACGCCAACGCCAACCCCAAAACATTACACAAAATCAACGAAACGCAAACTAAACAAAAGGCACCGGCTGGCCGTCCTTCTTCGCGGCGATCGACGGCGCCGTCGACACCAACACCGACGACTCGATCCCCTTCATGGTGCGCGACGAGCTGCGCTGCTCCGCGTGCGCGGGCCACCTGGGCCACGTGTTCAACGACGGCCCCCCCCCTACCGGAGAGCGCCACTGCCTCAACGGCGGCGCGCTGCGCTTCCTGCCTGATAACAGCAGCGCCGCCGACCGGCAGCCGGGCGACGACGACGGGGCGGCCCTGCTGGCGCTGGTGAGCAGGATGGAGACGGCCTAGTGCGGTGTCGGGGTCGGTTGTTTGTCGCTAGACGCCTTGGGGGTGGTGTAATTGAAGGACGGCCCGGCGGGTTTCGCTCGGGGGCAAATCGCAGACGAGTCGTGTTTGTTCGACAGTGCCGTTTTGATCCGTTCGCTCGGCAGTCACTGCGGCCTCGAGCAAAAGAGCGGTCTTTTTGTATTTCTTCTCGGCGACGCGCTCTCTCGCTTTTCCGGCGACGCGCGCGCGCGCTCTTCCCCTCATCGCCCTGTCGACGACAGGTTGTCGTCGCCGGTCGATTCGGTCGTCGCTCTCGAAACAAACCGGGTTCGCGACGTTCCCTCGCCCGATCACAACGTCTCAATCGACCCCTCACCACTCCCGAATGCGCCCCCACCTCCTCCTAGCGCGCTCGAGGGGCCGCACCCTCCTCTCGCGTCCGCGTCCCCCTGGCCTCTCCTCCTCCTCCTCCTCCTCCTCGCTTGCTCCGCGACTCCAGGCAATGGGGACGTCGACGTCTTCCCCCCCTAGGTCCTCCGTCTCGGAGCCCGTCGCCCGACCCGAGGATAAGTGGTGGAGCTCTGGGACGATCGCGGTGGTCACGGGAGGTGCGACGAGGACCAAACGATGCGTCGCGCCGACGCCGACGCCGACGACGACGACGACGCTCGCGCCCACCCGCCTGTCTCCTCCTCCTCCTCCTCTCGAGGCCTCTCCTCCCAACCAAACAAAACAAAACCGACAGCCAACCAGGGCATCGGCAAGGAGATCGCGCGCCAGCTCGCGGCCCAGGGCCTCACCGTCGTCGCGACCGCGCGCGGCGACCTGCGGCGCAGCGCCGCCGCCTGCGACGAGCTTTCCGCCGCCGCCGGCCCGGCCTTGGCGTCGTCCGGCGGCCGCCTGCTTCCCGCCTCGCTCGACGTGGCCGACGACGCCTCCGTCTCCGCCTTTGCCGGCCGCCTGAGCCGCGGCGACTTTGGCGACCTGTCCGGCCGCGGGGCGGCGCTGGCGATCCTGATCAACAACGCCGGGATCGCGGCCAAAGGGGACACCTTTGGCCCGGAGGAGGCGCGCCTCACGCTCGACACCAATTTTCGGGGCACGCGCCGCGTCACGCGCGCGCTGCTGCCGCTGATGCGGCGGTCGTGCGCGGTCGCGGCCGCGACGCGCCGCGCCGGCGACGGCGGCCCCGTCGACCCCGACCTCGCCCTGCTGCCGCGCGTCGTCAACCTCTCCTCCAGCGCCGCGAGCCTCGCGCAGTTTGACCGCGCGCAGGCGCAGGACGCCGCGCAGGCGCTCAAGAAGCGGTTCGTCGAGGCGGCCCTCGTGGCCGACGAGGCGCGCGGCGACGCGCTGCTCGACGCGCTCGCCGGCGAGTTCGAGCGCGCCGTCGCCGACGGCACGTGGCGCCAGAAGGGGTGGCTCGGCAGCATGTACAGCGTGAGCAAGGTGGCGCTCACGGCGTACGGCAGGCAGCTGGCGGCGCGCGGCAGCTTGGGCGCTGGGGCTGGGGCTGGGGACGGGGCTGGGGACGGCGGCGGCGGCCCTGGCGCGGACGCGGACGCGGGCGGCGGCGGCAACGGCGGCGGTTCTGCCGGCGGCCCGTTTGTGGCGGTGGACGTCCACCCGGGTTACATTTCCACGGCGATGAGCTCGTACAAGGGCACGTTCCCGCCGACGCGCGGCGCCGACACGCCCGTGTGGGCGGCGCTGCTGCCGGCGGCCGAGGCGCGGCGCGCGAGCGGCCTGCTCTACCACGACCGCAAGCCGAGGGAATGGTAAACGGCTGGTTCAGCGCTCGGCGTTCGGGCGTTCTTACGCGTCGGGCGTCTGGCGTCAGGGATCGGGGGCATCATCGGCATCATCGCCATCATTGGCGGGGTTCAGCGGCGGCGCGACGCCTCCGAGAGGCGCCTCGCCGCTCGATGGCGCCGTCGCCGCCTTTGTCTGTTGAACGGGCGCGCCCTTTCTGCGCCCCGTAGTTGCACCGCATCCATCTCATCATCATCGCTCACACCTAGAGTTGCACCTCATTCTAGTCTTGTCAACCCACGCACGCGCACACGTCAGAAAGTCCGCCCCAAAAAACCGGCCCACCCAAAGAACCATCGCGCCACCCTCTCCCACCCGTTCATGAGGGCAGGCGAACAAGGGCACGCGGGCATGGACTCGACCGCGCGTCGGTTTTCTGCATTGGCTGGCGCAGCCACTGCAACGGTGCGTTTCGGTCTCGCGCGTCTCCTCCCCGTGTCCCCATCTCAGCGCCGCCCCCGGTCGATGCGGGGTCGCCTGGAGCGTGGTGTATGGGCAGACACCCACCTAGCACACCCGGACATCGGGTGGAATCCTCATGGACGCTGCAAAGCGTCGCGTTGCCCACGACCCTCCTCCCCCCCCCAAATACAAAAAAAGCAGGCATCCGCCGCATGCTGCCGCTAATCCGCAGCAGCAGCAGCAGCAGCAGCAGCACCGCGAGCAGGAGCAGGGCATCGCCGGCGGCAGCGTCAGCTCCGCCGGTGACAGCCCCTGCTTGGTTTGCCGAGCGGCTCGCTGCTTGGCGCCGCTCCGTCGCGCGCACGCCGGCGGCGGCAGCGGCGGCGGCGGCTCTAGGACCGGTGGCAGGAGCAGGAAGAGCAAGGGGAGCAGGACCATGGGCGGCGTCGGCCGCGTCTCGTGACGCGGCCGGCGCTGTCCGGATCAGCGGCAGCAGCGTCAGAAGCAGAAGCGGGCTGGCGGCAGCAGCAGCAGCAGCAGCAGCAGCAGCAGCAGCCACGCCGCTGGCGTCGTCCCGGCAACGACCGCACCGGCGAAGCGGCGCGGCGGGCGCCGCCGTCGTCGCCGCCGCCGCCGCGTCCTTGCCGGGCCGCCCTTCTTCCTCCTCCTCCTCCTCCTCCTCCTCCTCTCCCATCTCCGCCGCGACCACCTCCTCCGCCGCCCCCGCCGCCGATGCCGCCGGCCCCGACCAACAGGCGGACGGGAGGTCAGCGGCAGGGGAGCAGCAACGGCAACAGCAGCAGCAGCAGCATGGCAGCAGCAACGGCAACGACAGCAACAGCGACAACGCCACCGGCAGCAGCGACGACGACGGCGGGCCGCTCAACGGCGCGGGCGCGCTGCACGTGCTCGACCAGCGCATCGTCGACGGGTCGGGCGGCGGCTTCTGGGGGCCGCAAGGGGCGCACGTGCAGCAGCTGCAGCAGCAGCATCCGCCGCATCCGCCAGCGGCGGCGGGCGGGCGGTCGCGCAGCAGCAGCAGCAGCAGGCGCGGCGGCGGCGGCAGCGGCGGCAGCAGCAGGGCCCCCTTTGCGCGCCTCGAGCGGCCGCGCCCGCCCTCTCCCCCGCCGCAGCTCTGGTGCCCTCTGCCCCTCCCCACGGTGGTCGGCGCTGGCGGCGGTTCCAGCGTCAGGCGCGGCCGCGGGACCAGGCCGCGGCCCTTGCCGGCCGACGCGTCCTCCTCCTCCTCCGCCGCCGGCAGCAAGGGCGGCTCCTCTGGCGCCGCCCCCTCGGCAGCAGCAGCACGAAGGGCTGCCGCGGCAGGCGGAGACGGCGGCGCCGAGGCCGGCATCCTGGCGCGGAGCCTCGGCAGCATCGACGGCGACGGCGAGGACGACGCCGACGCCGACGCGGGCGCCGCCGTCGTCGCGGCCGCCACCGCGGCGGCCGTTGAGGCGTTTCTGAAACACGGCGCGGACGCCGACGCGCCGACGGCGCTGGGCCTGGGCCCCGCGGGCGGCAGCACGCGCGGTGGCCGCAGCCTCTTGCTCCTGCTCGAGCGCCAGCGGCGCGCGGCGATGCTGCAGCAGCAGGCGCAGCAGGCGCGGCGCCGGCGGCGGGCCCAGTCCCCTCCCGCCGGAGGGTCGCCGCCTCCGCGCCCGCGGCAGCAGCAGCAGCAACAGCAGCGAGAGCGTCAGCCAGCCCACGACCAGGACGAGGATGACGACCGCGAGAGCAGGCGCTGGCCTTTGTCTTGGCGGTCCCGCGAGGACGACCGCGCGGAGGAGCACGCGCCGCCCGAGTGGCGGGGCAACACCAGCATCAACGGCGGCGGCGTCAGCAGCGGCAGCAGGGAATGGGCGGCGGCCGACGACTTTTTCGCGCCTCAGCACCAGCGGCAGCAGCAGCTCGACCACCACGTCGTCACCCTGTACGTGCCCGACACGCCCGAGTGGGAGCACGTCACGTGCTTCCTGCCCGTGCGCCGCAGCGCCTGCGGCAGGGACGGCGAGGCGGCGGAGGCATCGGAGGCGGCGGCGGCGGCGAGCAAGGGCACCCGCGGCCGCGCGCTCGAGCGGCGCGTGCTTCCGTCGGCGCCCGTCGCCGCGCCATCCGCGCCCGGCGCCGCCCGCTGGCGCGCCGTGAGCGTGCCCCTCCCTCCCCCCGAGCAGCGCTGGCGCCGCTCCAGGCACGGCGGCCAAGAGCAGGACGACCTGCCGCCGCTCTGGGTGTGGCCCGGAGGCGCCGGGGGCTTGGACCGGCAAGGGCAAGACGGGCGCGCCGCCGGCCTGTTTGGCGCCGTGCCCGTGCCTGGCGGCGGCGGCGGCGGCGGCGGCGCGCACGCGCTGCTGCCGTCCGAGCGCGCGCCGCCCTCGTCGGCGTCGGCGCTCCCCTCGGCGCGCTGGCGCGCCGTGCGCCTTGTGCAGAGCCCCCTGGTGGTCGTGGCCGACCTGGACGCGCTTGTCGGCGGGCCCGTGTCGGCAGAGGGAGGGGGCGACGGCGGCGGGGCGGCCGCGTGGCGCGGCGGCGGCGGCGGCGGCGGCGCCAGGCGTCGCCACCCGCCGGCCGGCCGCAACGAGCGCGCCCTAGCCCGGCTTAGGGACGCCTTTGCGCTGTCTTCTGTTTGCGCGATCGCCGAGCAGCAGCAGCAGCAGCAGCAGCAGCAGCACCTGCCGCTTCTGCAGCCGCAACCGTCGGCTGCCGCCCCGCCGCCGTTGTGGCCCCCGCCCCCGCCGCCGCCGGCCGCCGCGCTCGTCGTTGCGACGCCGCGCCGCTGGCCCCTGTGGGAGCGCCTGTGGGCCGAGCGGCGCGGGCACCTCCCCCCGCCCGACGCCGTCGTCGCCGCCAGCTGCACCGAGATATACGTGCGCCTCAACCCGTTTCAGGGCGCGCGAGGTGGCGCGGCTGCAACCGCCTGTGCTGCAATTGCGGCCGCCGGCGCCGCGGACGCCACTCCCGCCGGCGCCGACGGCCCCGGCCCCCGCTGGGGCCTCGACAAGCACTGGCGCGCCGTGCTGAGGGACGAGGCGCGGCGGTCCGGGTGGGGCCGCGGGCGCGCCGAGCGCGTCGCGCGGGCGCTGATGGCGCGGTACGGCAAGGACGCCGCCGCCCCCCACGGCAGCAGCAGTGGCAGCGGCAGCAGCGGTGGTGGTGCCGGGGAGGACAGCGCGTGGCTGCCGGCGCTGCCCGCTCTGTCTTTCTCGCCCGGCGGGGGCGAGGGCGACGGCCCTCTTTCCTCCCCCCCGCCGCCCGCGAGCGACGCGCGCATGGGGCCGCCCGACCGCCAGTCGGCGACGCGGGTGCAGATGCTCGTGCGCAAGCGCCTGCTCGCCCCCTTCCTGCGCGACCTGGGCGCGGCGCTCGACCAGCTGGCCGCCGAGGCCGCCACGGCCGCCGCCGCCGCGGCCGCCGCCGACGCAGCCGCTGCCTGGGCGGCGACCGGCGACGGCGGCGGCGGCGGCAGCCTGGACGGCGGCGGCGGCCCGGGCGGCGGCGCCCTCGGCGCCCTCCCCCCCGCGCCCTGGGCCGCCGTCCACGTGCACGCCGAGCGCGGCTGGGCCGTGGTCGACCTCGTCCCGGGCGGCGCCACCCTCCCGCGCGCGCTGCGCCACCTCAGGGCCGCCGGCCGACTCGGCGCCGCGTGGCCCTCGGCCCGGCTGCAGCGCGCGAGGGAAGGGGCGGAGCTGAGGCGCGAGCTGCGGCGGTCGCTGCTGCAGCAGGCGCGGTGCCCGCTGGCGGCGGCCGCCGCGGAGGAGGCCGAGAGCCAGGACCAGGACTGGGAGCACGACTGGGAGGGGCCCGGCGGGCACTACGCGGCGGCGGGCGGCGAGGAGCACGAGCGCGAGCACGAGCAGCAGCAGCAGCAGGACGAGCGCGGCCGCCGTCTCTCTTGGGAGGCGGCGGCGCCGCCGCCGCTCCCCGCCGCGCCCGTCCTGCCCCGCCGCCGCCGCCGCCCGCGCGTCGTCTCGGTCCGCCTGCCCCCCGAGGGCCCGCGCGGCGCCGGCGCGGCCCTGCCCCTGCGCTGGGCCGGGAGCGCGGGCCTCGGCGCGCCCTCCGCGGCCGAAGAAGCGGCCGCCCCGCTCGTGCCGGGCGCCGACGTGGCCGTGGTGGTCGGCCGCGGGGGGGGCGGGATGAGCCGAGGCGGCGGCGGCCGGCGGCCGGGGGCGTCGTCGTCGTCGCCGCTCGACGCGGCCGGCGCGCGCGACGACCCTCTGGCGGCGCTGGCGCCCTTTGCGGCGGGCCTCTTGCAGGCGCTCGAGGACGCGGGCCTGTGCTGAATACCCGGGGCTCGCTGCGACAAAATGTAATTTCACTTGCTAAGAACATCAACTGTACAGGACAGACAACGAGTTTTTCCTGTCTTCTGTCTTTCTCTCTCTCTCGCCTTCCGACTTCACGCCGCCGCCGCTGCCATCGTCGGCCACCCCCCGTTTGGCGGCAGCGGCGCCCCCTGGACCGCGGCCTCCGAGTTGTCCACGCGCGTAAGCTCCCACGGCTCGATCCCCGCCGCGGCCAGCGCACTCTCGATCCGCCGCGCGCTCTCCGCGCCCCCTGGCCACTCGCCGTCCCGCGTCGCCAGCACGGCGCCCGAGTAGCTCATGCCGGCGGCGGAGGCCGCCCCCCGGTAGTAAAACAGCGACCAGTCCAGGCCGTCCTCGGCGTCCAGGAGCGTCCAACGCTCGATCGAGGTTACGCCGTTGTCGCTGACAGTGAAGAGGAAGCCGCCGGGCGTCTGGCCCAGGCGCACGCGGTACCGGCGGTCGCGCCACACTTTTTCCTTGAGCACGCCGCCGTCGGGGCTGACCGCAAACACGGGCACGTACCAGATGGCGCCGCCGGCGGAGCCCGGGGGCGCGCTGCCCGTCCGGTAGAAGAGCTGGTGCTGCGCGGGGAAGCGATCGAAGGCGGCGTTCTTGCCGCCCGCGATCCGCCACGCCCACTTGCGGGTGCCGGGCACCAGCTGGGCGGCGGCGGCGGCGGCGGTCGGGGGGGCGGCGGTGGGGCCGCCCGAGGGGATGCCGTGCCCGTAGAGGATGCCCTCGGCGACGGCGTGCGTGAGCGGCGCGCCGCGGAACGAGGGCATGGGCGGCGGGTCGGGCGCCGCCGGCATCTCGGCAGAGAGGCCCCGGCAGTTGTGCAGCTGAAGCACGCACAGCGAGAAGCGCGCGAAGTAGGGGTTCTCGTGCGCGACGATGCAACGGTACGAGGCGACCTGGTCGTTGGGCGGCACGGCGGCAAGGCAGTCGAGCCCCGCCTTGCACGTCGGGTCGGTCACGCACGCCGCGACCGGCTCGCGGCAGTGCTGCGCGATGCACGTCAGCAGCGCCAGGTCCAACCCCCCCTGCGCCGCGTTGGCGACGTCCGGCACGGAGACGCCGCCGTAGCCGTGGATGATCGTGAGCATGGCGAACACGGCGTCGTCGGACGTGCGGCGGGAGAGCATCTCGCGCGCCTCGCGGAGGAGCTTGGCGGCGCGGGCCTGGGGCGAGAAGGGGACGTGTTCCGCCAGCCAGCGGGCGACGGAGCCGGCGCGCGCGGGGTCGAAGCCGCCCACGCGCTCGCCCGCGGCCTCGAGGCGCGCAAAGACGCCGTTGCCGCTGCTGCTGCTAGTGCTGCTGCCGCCGTGCTTCTCCGCGTCGGTCGGCAGCGCAAGAAGCGTGCCGACGGCCGCTGCGGGCCCAGAGGGGGACGCGATCAGGTCGGCCGTGCGCGCGTCCGTGAGTCCCATCGCCACGATGGCGACGAGAGGGGGGGCGGGCGAGGGAGGGGCGCCCGCGCCGGTGGAGCCGGCGGCGGAGGCGGCGGGGGTCCCTTTGACAGCGCGCGCGAGGACCTCGTTGGCCGCCGCGGTCGCTCCGGCCTGTTCCGCGGCCCCTCTGCCGCCACGGTCGAGCGCCGCCAGCAGCTCCTCCTCGCGCAGCACCTCGAGGCGGAAGCGCGGGTTGGACAGCGCGAGGCGCTCGGCCAGGTGCGGCGCCACGTCGCGCCACGGCGGCGGCGGGGGAGGCGCGGGGCCCTGCCCCGCGGCCAGCGACGCGGCCGTGGGCGCCGCGTACTCGTAGGGCGAGCGCGCCCCGCCCGCGCCGACGACGGCCAGCAGGCGGACGGGTGGCCCGTCGCTTGCCGACAGAGGGCGAGGAGGAGGAGGTGATGTCGTCGCGGCGGCGGCGGCGGCGGCCGTGCTCGCGGCGCGCCGGCGGGCTGGTGATGCCGCTGCTGCTGCTCCGGCCGACACGGCACGCAGCCACTGAGGGGCGATTGTGGCGGCAGCGGCTGCGGCGGCCAGGCCCCCGGCGCCGCCGCCGCTTCCGAGGGCCGGGCCGCCCGCAAACGTCGAGGGCGACGACGCGGCGAATGCGGGGGGCGGCGCGTAGGCGGTCGAGGCGAGCGCCGCGATCGCGCCCACGGCCACGGCCAAGCCCGCCAGCAGCGCGGCGCGGGACCGCGGGGTGAAGCGGGTTGCGGTGTGGGGCCGGGCCTGCTGCTGCTGCTCCTGCTCCTGCTGCTGCTGCTCCTGCTGCGGCTGCTGCTGCTCGTGCCGCCGCTGTTGCCGCGGCGAGCGCGCCGCCGTCGCTGTAGCCGTCGCCGCTGCCGCGGCCGCTGCTGCGGTGATGACTGGAGCAACGCCGGCGGCCGCGGCGCGCTGCGGCGCCGGTGGCGGGTAGCTCGTCTGCGGCCGCGGCCCACGCCGGCGCACGCGCAGGGGCGCCACGATCGCGCCGTGCTGCTGCTGCTGCTGCTGGTCGGCCGACCCCTGCCCCGCGGGCGCTGCCGTGCCTCGCAGCAGCTCGGCCGCCAGGCTTGGGCGCTGGTGCTGCTGTTGATGCTGCTGCTGCGGCGGCGGGTCCAGCAGCCGCGCGGACTCGGCCTCGACAATGGGCGCGCGATGCGGGCGCGAGGGCTGATGACGCTGCTGCTGCTGCCGCTGCCCGGTTGGGATGGCAGAGGGCGACGAGGCGGGGCGCGGTGTCGTCGTCGCTGCTGTCGTCGTCGTCGTCGTCGTCACCGTCGTTGCCTTTTGGGACGGCGCGGCAGCCGCAACGGGCGCTGGGAGCTGACCGCGGCGCCCCAACGGCGGCGCGCCGCGCAACCCCGGAGGCAGATGCATTTGCCCGGCGGTCCTGTCTAGGAAGAGAGATAGGGAGGCGGGTGTGTCGGCGAGAGAGAGGTTGTGGTTCTCCGGGAGAGGTAAAAGGGTGGAGAAGCCGCCAACTGAGGTGGTTTGTGCGTGGATCCTTAGAGATGCATGATGTGTCTGTTCCACGTCGAGAGAGTGAGTGTCGCGTCCAAGTCGAGAGATCACCCAAAAAAGCCGCCGCCCAACGCCGCCGCTTCACGCCCTCCTGACGCCGCCCGCGCGATCAGCCCCGGCCGCCTCCTCGCGCTCGCGCTCGCGCTGGTCCAGCACCGCCGCGCCCGTCATCAGCACGTTGAGCAGCTCCTGCTCGGCGCCCTCGGCGAGGGGCGGCGCGGACCCGCCCGCACCGCCGCCCCGCTGCTGCTGGAGCAAGAGGCCGAACGCCTGGCTCACGAGCTCGGCGCGCGGCATCATCGCCGCCCCGCCCGGCCGCTCGCGCCCGGACGGCGGCCTGCGCGCGGCCGAGCCCGACGGGCGCTCAAGCACCTGCCGCTCCTGCTGCTGCTGCTGCTGCTGCTGCTGCTGCTGCTGCTGCTGCCACTGCTGCGCGTACGAGCCGCCCGCGCCGCCGCCCCCGCCCCCGCCCCCGCGGCCGCCGCCCGACTCGTCGACCATGGACGCGGACGAGGGGCGCGGCTGCTGGTGCCGGGCCGGCTGCACGTGCACCAACTCGTGCGGCTGCCGCTGCTGTTGCACCTGAGACTGCAGCGGCTGCCACGACGTCTGCTGCTGCTGCTGCTGCTGCTGCCGCGGCTGCCAAGGCGGCAGGGACGGCTGCTGCTGCTGGGGCTGCTGCCACTGCATGGTCTGCGTTCCTTGCTGCTGAGACTGCTGCGGCTGCCACTGCATAGGCCCGGAGGCGGCGGCGGAAGGGCCATACAGGAACTGTGGCTGCGGCTGCATGATCGCCGGCGGCGGCGGCGGCGGCGGCGGCGGCGGCGGCGGCGCCGCAAAGCAAACGGCGGCGGTGCCGCCGCCGTCTGACGCTGCTCCCCACGACGCCTGCTGCTGCTGCTGCTGCTGCTGCTGCAGTTGTTGCTGCGGGATCCGAAACGCCTGCGTGAACGCCAGCTGCCCGTTCGGGAGCATCACGGCCGTCGGCATAGCCCCCGCCGCCATCGGCGCAAACATTGGCTGCGGCTGCGGCTGCAGGGGCGGCGGCGGCTGCATCTGCATCTGCTGCTGCTGCGTCGGGTGCGCCAGGTAGACGACCTGCTGCGCGACGCCGTCCAGCCCCTGCGCCCAACCGACCATCCGCTGGGGCGCGGGCGGCGGCGGCGGCGGCGGCGGCGGCGGCGGTGGCGCCTGCTGCTGCTGCATGATGACGACGCCGCCGCCGAGGTCGCCCCCGCCGAGGACGATGCGCGCGGCGGGCGGCTGCTGCTGCTGGTGCTGCTGCTGCTGCTGCAGCCCCGAGAAGGCGATGTGCTGCTGTTGCTGCGGCGCGTAGCCGTACGCGCCAGTCACCTGCGGCTGTTGCTGCTGCGGCTGCTGCTGCTGCAAGATGATGGTCGTGGTCGTCGGCATTTGCTGCTGCTGCTGAGGCGACGCCGCCGCGAGCAGGTGGTCGGCCCCGCCGGCGAGGAAAAACGCCGCCGGCGCCTGGAGCTGATCGGGCTGCTGCTGCTGCATCAGCTGCTGCTGCTGGTGGTGCGGCGCGGGCAGGCGCATCGGCTGGAGCAGCTGCATCGGCTGCTGGTGCTGCTGGTGCTGGTGCTGCTGGAGCGTCGAGGGGACGCCCGACGGCTGCAGAAAAGACGCAAGGCGTGGCGCGGCTCCGTAGGGCGGCGGCGCCTGCTGGTGCGGGTGCTGGTGCTGCTGGTGCTGCTGGTGCTGCTGGTGCTGCTGGTGCTGCTGGTGCTGCTGCTGGTGTACGGGCGACGGGTCGTAATGGCCGCCGCCGCCGCCGCCGCCGCCCCTGCCGCCGCCGAAGCCCACCGGCGCGCGCTGCCACGGCGACGGCGCGGGCGGAGGGGCGGCCGACGACGCCGCGAGCTGCGGCTCGCGCTGCTGCTGCTGCTGCTGCTGCTGCTGCTGGCCGGGCGGCAGCGGCGGCAGCAGCACGCCGGGCGGCTGCTGCTGCTGCTCCCGCTGCTGCTGGAACTGGGCCGGCACGTAGTGCGGGTGCCGCCAGCGCGAGTGCTGCTGCTGCTGGTGCTGCTGCGTCGGGTCGTCCGACGTCGCCACCGTGGCGGTCAGGGCGTCGCAGCCCGCCGCCGCCGCGTGGCGCGGACGGTAGCGGCCCGCCCCGCCGCCGCCGGCAAAGTCGAGGGGAGCGCCGCGCAGCGGCGCTGTGGCGGGGGCCATGGCCGCGGTGGTGCCAGTGGCCGCGGCGACCGGGGCCGGCGGCCGGGGCGGCGGCGGGCCACCGGCGGCGGAGTCGGAGGGCGCCAAAGCCCCGCCGTCGGACCGAACGGCGGCCGTCGCCGCTGCCGCCGCCGCCGCCTTGCCGTCGTCGTCCTTGCCCGCCGCGGCCACGGCTGCGGCCGCTGCCACGCGCGCGTGCGGCGCTCCGCCAACGCTCCCGCTCGGGGGCCCCGCGCTGCTGGCCGACCGGCGGCTGACCGGGGGCCAGGCGTCGGCTCTGCCGCGCGTGGTGACCGGCGGCCAGGCGCGGCCCCCGCCACCATCCGCCCCGACTGACGGCGTCGCCTGGCGCCACGACTGGGCGGCTGGAGGAGGGGCAAGCGGCGCCGCGCCCGCGCCTGCTGCTGCTGCTGCTGCCGCCACCGGCGGCTGCGGCTGGCGCGCCTGCTGCTGCTGCTGCTTCTGCGACTGGCGCTGCTGCCGCCACTGCTGAGGCGGCGGCTGCAACTGAAGCGGTGAGGGCGCAGAGGGAGCGGCGGCTGGGGCGGCCGGAGCGGTGGGCCGCGGGGCAGAAGAGCGCGCCGACAGCGAGGGTGCGGCGGCGGCGGCGGCGGCCGCAGCGTCTTGCGGCGGAGAGTCGGACGGCGCGGCAGCCGGGCCCACTGCCGGCCCCTCGCCTGCCGCCACGAGGCAGGCAGGCGGCGACGCCAGGGGCGCAGAGGGGATGAACTGGCCGACCGAGCGCACCGAGAGTGATGGCACGGCGACGTCGGCGACCGGCGGGGGGCCGGACGACACGGCGCTGGTGCCTGCGGCGATAGCGGCGGCGGCGGCAGCGGGGCCGGCCGCCGCTGCCACGCCCGCAAAGAGGCGAGGCCGCGGCAGAGCCGGCGGCGCCGACGAGGACGAGTTCTCGGCCGGCGTTGCCGCCGGGCAGACGACCGCCACTGCCTCGGCCTCGGCCCGCGCCTCTGCCGCACCTGCTGCTCCTTGTCCCGCCTCTGCCGCCGCTGGCGCCGCCGCTGCTGCTGCCGCAGCTGCAGTCGCTGCCGCTGCCGCTGCTGCGGCAGCTGCAGCAGATACAGCGACGGTCGCATCCGCGGACGCAACCCGTCCGCCGCCGGTCCCGGAAGCGGGCCTGGCGTCAGCAAGCGGCGGCGGCGGCGGCGGCGGCGGCGGCGGCGGAGGCGGCGACAGCGGCAGGGGCAGCCCCGTGCCCTCGCGCGGGTCGATCGAGCCGCCGCCGCCCGCCCCCGCGCGCCTCTTGGCCGCCCGGCCGCGCGAGGGGACCGGGGAGGACGGCGCGGCGCGGCTGACGCCGCGGCGGGGTCCGTCGCTGCCCGGGGTCGCCGTCGCCGCCAAGCCGACTCGGGCCAAGACCCTGGCCATGGCCGGCGGCCCCCGCCGCCGCCCACGGCCGGCTGCCTCGTCGCCGCCCTCCTCGTTGGCCCCCTCCACCCCGTCCGCGCCCGCGTCCGCGTCAACGCCCGCGTCCGCGTCCGCGTCCGCGTCCCGCGGCGGGGCGGCATCGGGCGCGCCGACGGCCGGGACCCCGAGGGGCCGCATGCGCGTCCTGTCCGGCGCCTGCGTCGCGCCGCCCTGCGCCTCCTCCTCGTCGAGCTCCGCGCCGCCATCGACGACGACGGCGGGCGCCGCGGCTGCGGCGGCTGCCGCGGCTGCCGCGGTCAATCGCGCGGCGGCCGCCGCGGCCGCCTCGAGATTGACGCCGGCCGCGAAGGCCGCGGCCGACGCCCCGCCGCCACTCGAGCCGCCCTGCCGCCGCCTGCGGGCCTTTGCCGCCACTTTCCAGCCGAGAGAGGAAGCCCGCTTGCTCGTCTGGCCGTCCGGTGGCGGCGGCGATCGTGTCTCGCTGCCTGGCGGCGGCGACGACGCTCGGGCGACGGCAGCCGCCGCCTCCGCCGCCGCCGCCGCGGCGCGCGACCCGGCCATCACCAACCGGCGCTGAATCTCGCTGCCGACGCCGCTGTCGTCCCCGCCGCCGCCGTCGGCATGGCCCTCGCCGCCGTCGTCGGCGGCGCGGTCACACTCTGGCGTCGCGCGCCCGCTGCTGCCGGCGTCGCAGCGCGTGCCGCCGCCGCCCGCCTCGCCGCGCTCCTGGCCGCCGCCGCTGCGCGCGCTGAGCATATTGGGGTCGAGGCGGCGCCGGCGGAGCGGCGCCTCGCACAGCAGCAGTGCATCTTTCCTCTTGCGGCGGAGATCGCGGATCAGGGAGGCGGCGGTCGCGCCGGCCGAGGCGTCGGCGCCCGAGCCTGGCTCGGCCGCCGGCCCTCCTCCTCCTCCTCCTCGTCCTCCAGCTCCCGTCCCTCTGTCGGCGGCGACCGAATCTGGCCGCGGGCTTGAGGGCAGCACGAGGCGCCTTGGATTTGCGCTGCCTCGCCGCCGCCGCCGGTGCCCACCGGCGCCCAGGCTCGCCAATGTGAGCGTGTCTCGCATTGCCGCCGCCCCAGACTTGGGCGCCCCCGGCCCCTCCTCCTCCTCTTCCGGCTCTGCCGCTGCCGCCGCCGCCGCTGTCTCCCGCTTGTCAACCTTGGAGGCGGCAGCCGCCGACGATGGGCGGCCGGCAACGGCAAGGAACGCCGCCGCCGCATCAGCAGGGGAAAAGGCGCCAGCGTGAGCAGCAGCAGCAGCGCAAGCGACAGGGGCGGCAGCGACGAGACCAGGGGGCGCGGCGCCGTGGCCGCTGCCCTCGCGCCCGCCTCTGCCCCCGTCGCTGTCGCGCGAAGTGTGCGCCGACCGCGCCCGCGGCGGCAGCGGCGCGGCCGACCCGCCGGCCCCCGCTCCCTCGGCGCCTCGAGCGCTTGCCGCGCCGCGCGACCGATGCGCCCACGCTGCCTCGGCATTGGCCTGCGCAGCCGCCGCCGCCGCCGCCCACGCCGCGGCGGCCGCGCCCGCCAGCTCGTAGGCGGCGGACAGCGGGCAGCACGCGCCCGCCCCGCCCGTCCCCCCGCCCGCCAGGGGCCCGAGCGCAGCTAGGGGCAGGGCGGAGGCGATCTGGCGGCGGCACCCGGCCGCCCCCGAGGCATGGCGCGGCGCGCCCGCGCCAGAGCCCCGGCGCGAGCCCGGGCGCGAGGTGTTGCCGTCGTCCGACCCCGCCGTTGCCGCCGCCGCCTCGCCCGTTGCTGCTGCAGCTGCTGAGCGCGGGCGCGCCCGTGCGGGGTCGCCGCTGGCGCCGCGCGACGGGTGCCGCGGGCGTGGCGGCGGGAGAGGGCGCAGCAGCGTGAGCGCGGGCAGGCGCCCGCCGAGGCGCCGGGCGCCAGCGCCGCCGCCGCTTGCGCCCTCGCTGTTGGACCCGTCGCTGATTTGCGCCAGGCCGGCGGCGGCGGCGGCGTCAACTGTGGCGCGGACGGCGGCGGCGGCGGCGGGTGCACCGGCGGCCGTGGCATCCGGGGGCAAGCCAGATCTCTCCCAGGACACGTCGAGCTTGTCGCCGCAGCCGCGGCCGCCGCCGCCGTTGCCCGCAGACCCGTCGGCCCCCTGCACGAGGAGCGGCCGCGGGGCGGCGGCGGCGCCAGCATCGCCGGCGCCCGCTTCGTCGGCCTTGCCGCCGCCGTCGCCCGCGCCCTCGCCCTCGCCTGCTGACGACGGTCTCCGGGACGAGGGGGACAGCATAGCCATCCGAGCGATCGCGGCGGCCGCCGCTGCGGTCGTCGCGAACCGAACAGGGACGCTGAGGCCTGCGCCGGCGCCGCTCGGCGGGCGCGGCGGACGGCCCGGCCCCCTGGCGGTTGACAGGGGCCGCTGGAGGAGGCCGTCCAGCCGGTGCTGCTGCTGCTGCTGCTGCTGCTGCTGCAGCGTTTGCTGGCCCTGCCCGCCCGACGGGCCTAGCGGGAGGATGACGCCCAGGTCGCGCGACGACACCGATAGCAGCGCAAGCGGGTCTGACGCCTGCCGCCGATGCGCCGACAGCGACCGCGCGCGCTCGTCCTCCGGGTGCGCCTCTGCCCCGGCGGCGGCGTCGGCGTCGTCGGGCGCCACGGCGTAGGGCGAGGGCGCCGCCGTCCACATGCCGCCCGCGAGCCACGACGCACCGGGGCCGCCGGGGCCGCCCGTGCCGCCACCGCCGCTGCCGCCGCCGACGAGCGCGCGAAAAGCACACCCGTCCCCGGGGCAGCAGCTGACGGAAGCGGCGCGGGCAACGCTGGCCGACCGCCCGCGCCCGGCAGCGGCGTCCATGGCGGCGGCCGCCACGCGCGCGGCGTCTTCCGAGGTGGCGCCGGCCCAGCCGACAGTCCCGCCGCCGCTGCTGGGTCGCCGCCGCGCCTGCGCCGAGGCTAGGACCCGGGCGGGCCCGCCGCCCCCCTCGTGTTCTCTCCTCGCCTGGTGCGGCGGAGCCATCGGCGGCACCTCGTCCGCCCTGAGGCGGCCGCCGCCGCCGCCGCCGCCCCCATCTCGCTTGCCCCCGTCGTCGCCGCCGCCGCCGCCGCTGCTGCTGGTCGCCGGACTCGGCAGACGCAGGCCCGTCGACAGGCGGCGCGCCGGGGGGACCGCGTCCTCTCGCGCGCCGGCCACGGCGGCCCCGAGGACCCCTGCCCGGAGATCAAGGCGCGCGGGCTGATGATTCGGCCGATCCCCAGCGCCACCACTGCCGGCGCCGGCGCCGCTGCTGCTGGCCGCCGAGGCCGGACGCGCGAGGCAGGGCATCAGCGCGGGGGCGTCCGGGGGCGGGAGGCCGAGGAGGCCGTCCTCGGCGTCGGGCGGGTCGGGCGGGTCCTCCGGGCGGCGCAGTGCGGCCGAGGCACGCTCCTCGCGTACTTTGGCGGCGGCGACGGCCGCCACCGCCGCCTTGGCGGCCGCCGCCGCCGCCGCTGCTGTCGCGGGCGAGGCCGCCGCGCCGCCGGCCGCGGCGGCGGCGAGCCGGCCGGCGGCGCCGGGCGCCTCGCGCCACCCGTGCATTGCGCGGAGGTGCGCGTGCAGCGGGCGGCACGCGACGCGCGCGGCGGCGCCCGCCATCAGGCCGCGCCCCTCCAAAAAGGAGGACTCAGGGAAGAGCCAGATGACGGGGGAGACGGGCTGCTGCTGCTGCTGCCCGGGGGTGGTGGGGGCGGGGGCGGCGCCCCCGGCGGCGGCGGCGGCGGCGGCGGCGGCGGCGGCGGCAGCGGGCGCCAGCCCCGCCTTTTGGGGCGCCGCGTGGTCTTGCTGCAGAGACAGGGCCGACCGCGGGCGGGACAGGCGGGCCCTGTCGTCGTCGAGCTGCTGCTGCGCGTCGAGGAGCGACCGCCGCCCGGGCGCCGACCCATGCCGCGCCAGCGCGCCAGCGCGCCCCGAGGCCGGCGGCGCGCCGACGCCGGCCCCGGCGGACGAGGCAGGGAGCAGCCCAAAGGCCAGGCGCGGCGGCGGCGGCGGCGGCGGCCTGCCGCGCTTGGTGCCGGGTCCCGTCGGCGGCCACGCCGCCGCCGCCACGGCTACTGCTGCTGCTGCTGCTGATGTTGATGTTCCTGCCGCCGCCGGGCCTGCCGTCGCCGCGGCAGCAGCGCCGACGGCGGGCGCGATGCCGCCGACGGCGCTGCCAGCAGCACCCCTGATGCCGCCGCTTGCGCCGCCGCCGCCGCGGACCCGCTGCTGGCCGCGCCGCGGCGGCTGCGGCCGGTGCGGCAGGATCGCCGCGCCCCACGACAGCAGCAGCGCCGGGCACTGCCGCCTGACCACCTCTAGAAGCCTCAGCGCGGCCGCGGCCGCCGCCGGCGACGGGCGCGGGTCGTCCAGCACCAGGTCGCCCGGGCCGCTGGCGCCGGAGGCAGCGCCGGCGCCGCCCATGCCGACGCCGACGCCGATGACGCCGCGCGCGCCCCCTGCCGCGGCCGCCGCGCCGGCGCAGAGGTGCCGGAGCACGCTGGCGGAGGCGGCGGCCGAAGGCAGGCCAAGCAGGGCCTGGACGCCGTCGCCGCCCTCGCTGCCGCTGAACTGCGCGCCCTCCTCCTCGGCGGTGGCGGCAATGGCGGCGGCGGCAGCGCGCGCGGCGCTGCGGACCGGCGGGCGCTGCGGCGGCTCCCCGCTGCCGTCAGCGTCCTTGTTCTTATTGCTGGCCGCGCCGCCGCCGCCGCCACCTAGCTCGCCTGCCTCCGTCGGGGAGGGCTGGATCGCCCTCGCTCGCCGCCACTCCCGGTAGTACCACTCGGCGGCGGCAAGGGTGTCGAGAGCAGGGGGAGGGCCCCCGCCGGGCGGTTGTTGCGTCGTCGTCGGCGGCGGCGGCGGCGGCCCTCCATCGGCGGCGGTGGCGGCGGCGGCAGGCGCGGCGGCGCCCGGCGCGGCAACGCCCGGCGGCAGCTGGTGCGGCGGCGCCCACGCGCAAAAGCCGTCGTACGAGTGCTCGCGGTACTTGATGCGCACGGCGAACGCCCCCGTCGCCGGGTCGAGGCCGATGTTGAGCGCGCCCTCGACGGCCGCGCGCCGGCGCAAGCGGGGCGGCGGGGCCGGCAGCTGCGCGACGTCGGGCTCTGCCGCAACGGCTGCCAGGGCCTCGGCGCGCGAGCGCGGTGGCGCGCCGTAGACGCGGCCGGCAAGCGGGCCGTCAAATCCGTGGTCGAGGCGCGCCTCGCCGAGGGCGACGCTCCAGATCTGTTGCTTGTTTGTTGAGGTAGGAAGGGTGAGTTGGGGGGCGCGCGCGCGTTTCTGCCATTGAAAAGAGGGGGAGGGGGACCGAGGCGGGGGGCTTTCTCTCGCGGGCGGAAAGCTCTTGTCCTTTTTTTTATCTGTCGGGCTTCTGCACTCGCGTCGGCCCAGCAACACCCCCAAGACAAACGCACCAGGCGGTTGAGGTCGGCCAATTCGACCACCGGCTGCGGCCTCATTGCAGGCGGGCCCGGGCCCGCGCCCTGTGTCATGCCGACAACGGGGGGACCGGCGGAGGAGGAGGCCAGGCCATTGCTGCGAGCCTCTCTCCCCCAAAACCGGTCCTGTGTGCGTGCGGGGAGAGTGGAGCGTGGAATGAATCAGTCGGTCGTCGGTCAGTAAAGTACAGGAACAAGTCAAGGACAGTGGAGTTGAGTACGGGAACGGCAAGCCCGAGGGACGGACGTTGGGCAAAAGGCGCGCGTCCTGGCGGCGTCGGCGACGTCGGCGACAGCGCTGGGGCCGGGGCGTTTGGGGGCCCCCGGCGCGCTTGTCCCGCCCCCCGCCTCGACCCCCTCCCTCGTTTGCCGCGCGACATTACACACCCAAGCGACCGCCCCGCTCGGTCCATACGTATGCGTCTCTTGGTCTCGTAAAACCTAGTCGAACCCGCGGTGCCGCTCCGCCTCGCAAACCCGCTGCACCGCCAGCACGTAGGCGGCCGCGCGCAGCGATGCGCCCTTGTCGCCGCCGCGCTCGTGCTGCACGCGGCGGATGGCGCGCCACGCGTCGACCATGTAGCGGTCGAGCTGCCGGTCGATCTCCTCGGCCTCCCACCGGAAGTTCTGCAGGTTCTGGACCCTGTGTTGACGTGTGGGTGTGTTGTTTTCGAGGGTTTTGATCGGGCGGGTGAGCGCCGCGTGTCGCGCGCCCACCAAGCAAGAAACAAAAAAAAGCGCGCCCGACCGCCGCCGCCGCGCGCCTCGAAGGGAAACAAATCACAGGGGGTCCGACGACCCAACACTCACCACTCGGCAAACGACACGACGACGCCGCCGGCGTTGGAGTAGAGGTCTGGCAGTACGGGGATGCCGCGGGCGCGGAGCTTTGTTTGGTGGTTTGGTTTGGTTTGTTGTTTTGCGGCAGGAGAGGAGGGCGAGCGGACTCTGAGTCAACGAGGGAGGAGGAGGGGCGCAGCGCCGCGCGGGGTTGTTTGCGCGAAAGAGGGAGCAAGAGCGAGAGCGCACGCGCGCCCGCCACACAATACACAGCACAAGACACAGACAGCCGAACACAACCATACGGCGGGCGACCGACCCCCCCCCCTCTTTCCCTCCTGCTCTCCTCGCTCTCACCACGGCGTCCCCCTCTGGCGTGCACGCGGCGTTGGCCGCCTCGATCACGGCGCGCGCCTGCACCTTGGCGGCCGTGCCCGCCGTCAGGACGCCGCCGATCGCGGCCGGGATCAGCACGTCGCACGGCATCGACAGGAAGGAGACCGGGTCGGCCATGACCGCGCCGCCCCCCTCAAAGTCGGACAGCATGCCGCCGCGCGCCGCGTGCGCCTGCAGCGCAGGGACGTCGAGCCCGCGCTCGTTGTGCACGGCGCTGCGGGCGTCGGCGACGGCGACCACCTTGCCGCCCGCGTCGTGGAGGTGGCGCGCGGCGCTGGCGCCGAGCTTGCCGAAGCCCTGGATCACGAAGGAGCTGCCCTGGACGCGCGCGCAGAGGGCGTCGCGCAGGAACTCGCGCGCCGCGAACAGCACGCCGCGGCCGCCCGCCTGCTCGCGCCCGAGCGACCCGTGCAGGTGCAGCGGCTTGCCCGTGACGACGGCGGGCGAGAAGCCCTTGTACTTGCTGTACTCGTCGAAAATCCAGGCCATGATGCGCTCGTCCTACGCATGTGGGCGTGGGGCGTGTGGCAACATGGGCACGGTGGGGACGGGTGGTAGTGGTTTTCGTGTTGTGTGTGTTTTTTGTGTTTTTGCGGGGGGACGAGGGGCGCGGGCAGGGCGGAGTGGGGCGGGCGGGCGGTTGAGCGAGCGACGGCGTCGAAGCGGGAGAAGCGGCGAGAGACATCCGCGGCGGGCTGACTCGCAGCGGGCGGGCGGGCGCAGCGAGAGAACATGCAACGCCAAACCAGCAAAATCACCACACAGCCAAGAACAACCAACCAAGAAGACGGCCGCCGGCCGCCGGCCGCCGGCCGCCGGCCGCCGCACCCCCCCCCCCCCCCCCCCCCCCCCCTGGCGGGTCATATGCGTCTCCATTCGATCCATTTCCATTTCCATTTCCATTTCCTCACCGTGCCGATGTCCGGGGCGGGCACGTCCTGGAAGGGGCCGAAGAACTCCTTCATGGCGCCGACCAGCTTGCGCGTCAGCTTCTCAAGCTCGCGAGCCGACAGCTGCGACGGGTCGACCGCCACGCCCCCCTTTGCGCCGCCAAAGGGAACGCCCATCAGCGCCGTCTTCCACGTGTTGAGCGACGCCAGGCCCTCGACGTCGGCCAGGTTCGCCTCGGGGTGATACTTGAGACCTCCTTTGTACGGTCCAAGGGCATTATTGTGCTCGACTCTTTTTTTCGCGGGTTGATGTTTTTTGTGCGTTTGGGCGGTTTTGCGGCATTGTGCGTTTTGGTTTCGTGCGATTTCGGGCGGTTTCGGGCGGTTGGCTTGACAAAGGGCGGTGAGCGGGGGGGCGGGGGCGGGGTTAGGACGCGGGAGACAGAGCGCGCGCGCGGCAGGCCAGGACGAAGAGAGCGGCGGCGGCGGACGAAGCGGCCGGTTGTCGACAGCAGGAGCCTAAAAACAAAAACAAAAACAAAAACAAAAACAAAAACAAGTCCTCCCTCTCACCTCGACGCGTGGAACAGCCCCACCTCGCCGTTGTCCAGCGGCACCGCCAGCGCCACGGTGATCTTGCGGTCCGAGCTGAGCACCGCCTTGGCGACGCCGTCGGGCACGTCGATCGAGGCGAGGGCCTCCTTGACGTAGGCGTTGACGGTCTTGACGGCCTCGGCCTCGGACGTGCTTTGCCAGCGGCGCTGCTGCTGCTGCTGCTGCTGCTGCTGCTGAGGGGCTTGGCCGAGGGCGGCGACCGGCGCGAGGCGGGCGCCGGCGTCGACGCCGGCGCCGCCGCCGCCGCCGACGCTTGGGCGTTGCGCGCGCAGCGGCAGGCAGCGGGCGCCCGCGACAGACAGCGGCGCGGCCGCGCGCCCGGCCAGCCCAGCCGCGAGCGCCGCGGCGCGCAGCATTTCTTTGTGGATCTCGGCGTTTGCTGACTCTGCAACCTTTCGTGAAAAAACGGGAGCGACCCGCGCTAGCGATGGTCCGGGCGCGTCGGCGTCAAAGATGAGGGAAAGGCAGCGGGTCGAGCATGTGGTCGGAGTGGTGGTGGTGATGGTGAGGAGATTGAAAGCAATCGGGTGTGTGTTTGATTGGTGGCGTCCGTCGAGCATGTCCGTTTGTCCGCCGCCAACAGGGGTTTAAAGCATGGCGCTGCCGTCAGGTGCCGGTGGCGGTGGCGCTGGCGGTCGTGGAGGGGGGGAAAATTGTGTTTCGGCAATCGTTGTCCGACGTGCGTCGCTACTCGCGAACGAGGCCGAGGAGGGCGGGCCCGACCCGGCCGACGGCGACGGGGTTTCTGGTTCTTCCCCCCTCTTCTCCCCCCCCCTTCTCCTCGTCTCCCTCACCCCACAAACTTTGCATGCTCTCTTTTGCGCGGACCCCCGAATTCACTGACACGTTCTGGCTCAACGACCTTTGCTCGTGCGGTCCAACTACCGGACCAGGCGCGCACAACCGCACACCACGCGCGCTCGTCGATACTCGAACGCGTGGGCGTCGGCGGACGAACGCAGCGCGCACGCCGGCGGCGGCGGCGGCGGCGGTGGCGTTGGTTCGGGCGCCAACCTCAGGAGGGAAGGAAGTGATGGCGCCCGCCGACCAGTCCGGCACTGCGAACGACGCCGACGTGCTCGACCTTGGGGAGCATTGCGCCGAGTGCAACCAGCTCGATTTCCTGCCGTTCAAGTGCCCGGACTGCAAGAGGTCTTTTTGCGGCGAGCACCGCCTCGCGCACGCGCGCTGCGCCGGCGCGGGCGCGACGTCCGCCGCCGCCGCCGCCGCCTCGCCGCGCCCCGCCTCGCTGATCGTCTGCCCGCTCTGCGCCAAGGGCGTCAACGTCGCGGCCTCCGAGACGCCCGACCAGGCCCACGCGCGGCACGCGCGCGCGAGGGACCCTTTGGCCGCGGGCGGCCGCCCCGAGTGCGACCCCGACAACTGGAGCCGCGTGCACGCGCGGCCGCAGTGCTCGGCGGCCGGCTGCCGCTCGAGGCCCGTGACTAGCGAACGCATCCGCTGCGGCCGGTGCGGCGCGCTGCTGTGCCTGAAGCACCGCCTCCCCGAGGACCACGCGTGCCCGGGCCTGGAGCGGGAGAAGCAGCAGCTGGAGCGGCAGCGGCAGAAGAGGGAAAGTCAAGGCGCGGGCGCGGGCGCGGGCGCGAGCGCGCGGCTGCTCGCCGGGGCGACGACGGCGGCGCGCAAGGCCGTCGCGGCCGCGCGCCCGACGCCGCCCAGGCCCGCCGCTGCCCTCGCCACGAGCGGCCCCGGCAGCAATTCGGTCGCCGGCACCGCCGCCGCGCGCGCCCGCGCCCTCGCCCTGCCGGAGCTGTGCCCGCTGTGCCCGCGCGCGGCCGACGCTCGCTTTGCCACCGTGCCGGCGCTGATAGACCACTGCGAGCGGGCGCACGGGACAAACGCGGGCCGCGACGTGCTGATGGAGCGCGCGAGGCGCAGGGGGGGCCAGCAAGGGGGGGGGGGCGAGGGCGGCGGGAGCGGGAGCGGCAACGGCTGCAGCAAGTGCGTCGTGTCGTGAGCTGACCGCCCGTGCGTGTGTAAAAATCAAGGGGCGAAACGCCTGTCGCGCGCCGCGCCGGCGTGCGTCCGCGATCGTCACGACGTCGAGCTGTCAGTCCCGGAATCATCGAACGCAAACACACGGGAGGTCACCTGGGGCGACGACGGGCCGAGCGGGGTTGCTGCTGTCGTTTGTGCGGGCCGTCGCTCGAGACGCGCACATCTATCGCTCGTTGCGCTGACGTCTCCACACCACAACTCTTTCAGAACGCGGCGCTCATTCGAAATTGAGTCATCTCCCATGCTCTTAACCTGCATCCCGACCCCGTCCCACGCTTGAACAGACGCACGAGAGAGCGAGGGCGGTCGCGTGGAGGAAACAATCTCTCAAACACAAATCACTCTTCGCATGGAGGCGCCGCGCGTCCGCCCGCGCGCCCAGTCGGCGCAGGCGGTCGGATCTTTGCCTAGTACTGCGCGACCGGTGGCGCGCAGTCTCCTGCTGGGCGTGACGCGCCGCGGCGTCCGCAGGTCACCCCCGTTCCGCTCTCCTCCCCCTTCTCCCTCTGCCCTCCCGCCGGACGCCATCGGACACGCGGCCGACCTGCTCTCCTCGACGCTCGCGCATGCCGCCACGCTCGCGTACGAGCCCGTCGCGGCACCGTGCTCGCTCATGAACTGCGGGGATGTCGTGCACCGCAGGTGAGAGAGAGGGTGCGCGCGCGCGCGCGCCGTCGTGTGTGCCCGTGCCGTGGGCTAGATTTTTCCGCCGTCGCGACGCCCATCCGCTCGCCGTGCTCCTTCAATTAGGGCTCCGCCCTGTCTCTTTCCCCCCCCTCCTAGTCTCTCTTTCCTCCCCCTTTGCGTCCCTTACCAACCACCACAAACTTCACATCATCAACACAAACAACTGATCGCAAAACAAAACAAAACAGCACCCTCGACCGCGTCCTCCGGCGCGAGGTCAACGGCCCCGACTGGGGCTCGCTCGCCGCCATCGCGGCCGCGGCCGCCGCCTACCTGTTCGCGCCCCCGGGCGTCCTGCCTGGGGCCTACGACTACTACGTGCGCACCCCGCTCTACCGGCGCTACGGAGGCGCCGGGTCCCCGCGCGCGCTCGACCGCGAGGACCTGGTGCTCGGCCGGCGGCTGGGCGCCGGCGGATTCGGCGACGTGTACCGCGCGACGCTCGCCGAGGGGGTGCCCGGGCTGTCGTCGTCGGGCCGCGGGCGGCGGCGGGCCGCGGGCGACGGCGACGGCGGCGGCGGCGGCGACGGCGACGACGCAGACGAGTTAGCGGAGCAGCAGGGGGGGGACGACCGCGCCGTCGTCGTCAAGCGCGCCAAGGAGTTTGGCGAGGCCGAGGCGTGGATGAACGAGCGGCTGGCGCGCGCGGCGCCCGGCAGCGTCGCCGAGTTCGTGGCCGCGTTCGAGGAGCGGCCCGCGCCGGACGAGGCGGAACGGCGGCGGGAGAAGCGGCGGCAGCGGCGGCGGGCCGAGGGCGGCGAGGCCGCGGGCGCGGGCGGCCTCTTTGGCCTGCTCGGCGGCGGCGGCGCCGACGCCAAAAAGGACGCCAAGAAGAAGAAGAGGCGCGCCGTCGGCGGCGGCGGCGGCGCGCAGGCGGCCGCCGCCGCCAACGCCGCCCCGGGCGCCGTCTGGCTCGTGTGGCGCGACGAGGGCGACAGCACGCTCGCGGACCTCATGGGCGCGCGCGAGTGGCCCTACTCGGCCGAGCAGGCCTTCCTCGGCCGCGAGCTGCGCCTGCCGCGCGGCGCCCGCCGGCGCGCCGTGACGGTGCGGCTGGCCATGCGGCAGCTGCTTGGGTGCATCGCCGCGTGCCACCGCGCGGGCATCGTGCACCGCGACATCAAGCCGCAGAACGCCATCCTGGCGACGCGCGGGGGCGGGCGGGCGGCGGCGGCAGGGGCGGGCAACGGCAGCGACGGGGGCGAGGGCGAGGGCGCCGGCGAGGGCGCCGCCGTCGGCCGCCTCAAGCTTATCGATCTGGGCGCCGCGGCCGACCTGCGCATCGGCATCAACTACGCGCCCTCGGAGTACCTGATGGACCCCCGGTACGCCCCGCCCCAGCAGTACATCATGCAGCGCCAGACGCCCTCGCCGCCCCCGCTCAAGCCCGTCGCCGCGCTGCTGTCGCCTGTGCTGTGGCTGGTCGGGCGGCCTGACCGCTTCGACGCCTACAGCGCGGGCGTGACGCTGATGCAGATGGCGTTCCCGCCGCTGAGGACGGACGCTGGCCTGTTCCAGTTCCGCAAAAATCTGGAGGAGGCCGGGTGGGACCTGCACGAGTGGCGGCGGCGCGTGGAGGCGGGCGAGGGAGGGGGCGACGGGGCCGGCAGCGGCGGCCGCAACGGCGGGGGCGGGGGCGGGGGCGCCCGCGCCCTCTTTGGCGCCCTCTTTGGCGCGTCCTCTCCCGCCGCCGGCGCCGCGGCCACGGGCTACGCCGCCGGCTTCGAGATGCTCGACCTGGACGGCGGCGCGGGGTGGGAGCTCGCGCGCGGCCTGCTCGCGCTCCAGCCGGGGGACCGGCTGTCGGCGGCGGCGGCGCTGCGGCACTCGTGGTTTGCGCGCGCGCCCGACGAGCTGTCGGCCGACGGCGCGTCCTCTGCGTCGTCGTCGTCCCCTTCGTCGCTCGGCGGCAGGGCCTCCGTGGCCGTCGCGGCCGCCCAGCGCCTGCTCGAGCGCGCCGATGCCGGCACGGGTGCCACGGCGGCGGCGGCGGCCGCGGCGCGCAGCGTCGGCGACCAGCTCGGGCGCGCGGCGGAGGCGGCGGGCGGCGCGGCCCTGCTCGAGAGCGCGATCACGCACGGCGCGGGCCGCGACGGCGCGCTGACCGAGGCGCAGCTGGCCGACGAGTTTGGCTACGCGGACGTGATGTCGCTCGCGGCGCTCGAGGCGGCCGAGGCCAAGAAGGGGCGCGAGCGCGCGCAGCGGCAGAAGCAGAGGGACAGGCGGCGCGACGCCCGGGACAAGGTCGCGCAGCGGCGGGGGACGGGGCAGGAGCAGGGGCAGGGGCAAGAGAAGCAGGGCGGCCTCTTTGGCGGGCTGTTTGGCGGGCGGCCGGCGGCCGCCGCCGACCGCTACGCAGAGGAGGACGAGGAGGAGGAGGACGAGGAGGAGGAGCGGCGGCAGCAGCAGCGTCGGCCGCGGGCGCTGCCGCCCGTCTTTGGCGCGTCCGCCGGCCCGCCGCGCAATGCGCGCCGGACCATCGCGTGGTGGCAGGAGCGCCAGTCGGACCTGCAGCGCGAGCTCTCTGCGCGCCGCCGCGGCGTGTCCGCCACGATTCGGGGCGCGTTCGACGCGAGCGGCGCGGCCAAGGAGCGCGAGGCGGTCCGGCGGCAGCAGAAGAAAAAGCCGGCGGCGGCGCAGGCGCAAGCGCCCTCTGCCGTCGTCGCGGTGCCCCCGCGGCCCGCGGCGTTTGGCGGGGGGTCGCCCGTCGAAGAGGGGCAAGAGCGGGGTGCGCAGGTTGCTGCCTCTCGCCGGGCCGTCGCGCCCGAGCGGCCCGGCTCTCCCGCCGCCATCGCCTGGCTCACCTCGCTGCTGAATGAAATCGGGGCAGAGCTGGGCGGGGAGGAGGAGGAGGAGGAGGAGCGGGGCGGCGTCGCGGCCGCGGCCGCCGCTGCTGCTGCTACTGCGCAGGAGGCCGCCGCCGCACCCGCCGCCGAGCGCAAGCGCTAAGAAGGGGGTCTGTCATCATGTTTTCGTAGCATCAGGTCTCTGCAAAACAAACCCCGCGTCTGAAAAAAAAGAGCAGTTGTTCTCGATCTTTGTTCGGCAAGAGGCGTGCCTCGTCGCCGTCGCCCTGCCAACTATAAGCAGCGCACCGTCGGCAAACGCTCTTCTCTTCCTTCCGCCCTTGCCCGACTCGCCACTCGGACACCGATCTCGCTGTCTCACCAACCGAAGCGACCAACGCGTAGGCCTGCGTCTCATCTGTCCCCGCGCGCAAGTCACACACACAATCTGTTTGCGTTCGCCCCCTCTGGTGACTCTTCCTCTGTCCTCCGCTTCCCCGCCACTCCATTGCACTCGAGCAACATCCAGCCTGCCAGCAACGAACCATGGGCGAGGTGGCGATCGTGATCGACGGCGTCGAGCTTCGCGAGGTGGGCGGCGAGGGCTCGACGGTGCTCGAGACGGCCGAGCGCCTGACCGTCTACGGCGGGGCGTCGTCGCCGCGCTTGGTCGTCGGCAAGACGACCGTGCCGCTCGGGCGCGGGGAAAAGAGCTTCACGCGCCTGGGCGACCGCGAGTACCGCTTCCCGACCGACGACGTGATGGCCTTCCTGTTTCTCGAGCTGCCAAAGGGGCTGCCGGAGGTGCAGTACGCTGCCGTGGCCTCGGTGCTTCAGGCGCTGAGCGAGGGGCGGCCGGTGCCCACGGCCGCCGTCGCAGCCGAGGGCGGCGGGGCGATCGTCGTCGCGCCCCCCGCGCCTGCTGCTGCTCCTGTTTCTAGTGCTGCTGCTTCTAGCGTCGGCACTGCTGCTGCCGTTGCGCCTGCTGGTGCCGCTCCTTCCGCCCCTGTCGCCGGCGCCGGCATCGGCGCGATGTTTGGTGCCCTGGCGGCCAAGGCGATGCACGATACAAAGGCCGTCGGGGAGGCGATCCGCGCCAAGGCAGAGCACGATGTGAAGCTCTACCAGGACGAGCAGGCGGCCAACAAGAAGGGCGGCGCGCCTGCGTAGAATGTTGGGCAAGGGGGTCTCGCGGGCGACCGTCGGGCGCTCTCTGACGATCGTCGCCGACAGGTGCTGACCCAACGCGGCTTCGCCGTCGGCGACGGCCCGGCGCCCTCTCTTGTTCTATTGGATGGACCTATCTTCTCCTCCAACGAACTCGCTCTCCTGTAATCCATTTCCAAAACCCCTCTGCCCTCTCGCCCTTGTCTGTCAGTCTCCCTCTCTTCGACCACATCGCTCTCTTGTCTTCGAAACGAAATCTGATTTCGGAAATCAAATCAGTTGTTTCCCGGACACGCCACTCTCTCACAGGAGTTCTGGGCCAGAAACATGCTGGCGCGCGTAGCGGCATGGCCGCAGGCATCACCGTGGCTCGGCGCGGCGGCGCGCTGCCTCTCTGCCTCGGCAGCAGCTGACCCGGCGGCGTTGGCGTCGGCGGCGCCGGCGGCGTCCTCCTCCTCCCCCGGCCCCGGCCTCGCCCCTCCTTACTACGCGCTCGATGACGACCAGCGCGCCTTTCAGCAGCTCGCCGCCGACTTTGCGCGCGCCAAGCTCGTCGAGCACAGCCCGGACTGGGACGCCCGCGGTCATTTCCCCGTCGACGTCCTGCGCGAGGCGGCCGCACTGGGCCTCGCCGGCATGTTTGTGCCCGAGGCGTTTGGCGGCAGCGCGCTCAGCCGGCTCTCCGCGAGCGTCGTCTTTGAGGAGCTCGCGGCGGGCGACGTGCCCTTCAGCGCCTACCTCTCGATCCACAACATGGTGGCCGGCGTCGTCGCCAAGCACGCGCGCTCGGACGCCGCGCGGTTCGCCAGCCGGGAGGAGCGCGAGCGGCACCAGCGGCGTCGCGAGGCGCTCCTGGGGCGCCTGTGCACGATGGCGTCGTTCGCCGCCTACTGCCTGACCGAGCCCGCGTCGGGCTCGGACGCCGCGTCGCTGTCGACGTCGGCGCGGCGCGGCCGCTGTCCGGCCACGGGCGAGGAGGGGTGGCTCCTGCGCGGCAGCAAGGCGTTCATCAGCGGCGCGGGCGCGGCCGACGTCTACCTGGTCATGGCGCGGGTGGCGGATGGGGCCGGGGGGGACGGGCGGG
>Ga0209390_10002135_pt1 | contig 35804 bp, 19 predicted proteins | sample BON01_FD_187212 | JGI IMG/M metagenome (GOLD analysis project Ga0209390, IMG submission 187212) | Freshwater microbial communities from Lake Bonney liftoff mats and glacier meltwater in Antarctica - BON-01 (SPAdes) (version 2) | ecosystem: Environmental > Aquatic > Freshwater > Ice > Glacier...
GAGACGACGCGAGAGAGAGCGCGCGCGCGTGCGTGCGCGCCGCCTGAAGACGAGAGACGAGAGACGAAGAGACAAGCCGCGGTGTTTTGCGGCCTTTTGCGCCGCCCTCCCTGCCCTTTGTTCTCTCTTTCTCTCTCTCGCCATCTCTCTTGCCCGAGCCCGTTTCCCCCCCCCCCTTCCCCCATGCACCTTGCGCTCCTGCCTGGTCGCCTTTGTTCTCCTGCACGTCTCCGCCCCCCTTTTCACACAACAACAAAAACCTCTTTATCTCCCGCCCCTTCTTGCCGCCGGCGCCGCCCGCCTTGTCTCCGCGCGCTTCTCCTTCTTCCCCCCCCCCGGATTAGGGGCGGGGTGGGGGGGAGGGCGGCGGGAAGGGGGCGGCACGGGACGCGTGGAGCCCGTTATCCAGGCCCGTTTGTAACAACGCCCCGAACGTCGCTGACGGCCGCAGAGACGATAAAAAAAAACCCTCGTAGCGCCTCGACTCAAATCGCCGCCTCTGAAAAAAAGTTGCGGTAAAAGGTGAGGCCCTCGGCGCCGCCCTCGTCGCGGCACAGCACACCTCGCTGCTCGGCGACACGCAGGGCCTCGCGCGCGAGCGCGAGCGGCAGCTGCAGCGCGCGCGCGGCGTCGGCTTCGAACAGCGGCGGGCCGAGGGCGCCCGCGGCGAGAGGGGCGCGCGCTCGTCGCCGCCGCTCCCGCTCCCGATCGCGCGCCGCCGAGCTCTGCTCCCCCTCGTCCTCCTCTCCCGCCTTTTCCTCCGCCTGGTAGTCGACCAGCTCCCGGATGCGCCGGCAGAGCGCCTCGTCGGAGAACGCCGTCGACTGCAGCACGAGCACGCCGCTCGGCAGGCGGCGCAGGCGGATCGGCATCGACAGCCGAGGGGCGGCGGCTGCTTGGCCCGCTTGGACTGCTCCCGCCGCTGCGGCCGCCGAGCCGCCGCCGCGGCCCGCACCCCCGAGGCCGTCGTCCGCGCGCCCAAAGGCCTCGCAGGCCGCGATCAGGTCGTCCGGAGAGACGAGCTCCACGCCGCGGGCGCGGTTGAACAGGCAGTAGACGTCGTGCAGCAGCATGACGCCGCCCGCGCGCGAGAGGAGGCCGCCGGCGTCGCGGGTGTCGTCGTCGGCGGCGGCGGAGCTTGCAATCGACGGCCGAGGCGCCACGGGCGTGAGCATAAAGTCGGCGAGCTGGCGCGCCAGCTCGAGCGTGTAGCGCGCGCCCGCCGACTCGCGGGTGACGGGCGACGCGATGCCCAGCGCGATCAGCTGCAGCTGCGTCTCGCGGTCGATCAGCAGAGGGTCGCCGGCGCGCGCGCCCGCGCCGCCGCCCTCGCCGCCGCCGCCCTCTGAGCCGCCGCCGCCGCCGCCGCCGCCGCCGCCGCCGCCGCCGCCCTCGTCGCCGTCGCTCACGCCCCGGAAGCGCTCGGCCAGCGCCACCATCTCCTGCGCCGCGGCCATCAGCGCGCTCAGGTCCCTGAAGGCGGTGTCCATGGACCTGCCCGTCGCCGCCGTGCGCGCCTGCTGCCGCTGGAGGATGCCCGAAACGCCGACGCCCGAGGAGGAGGCGGGCGGCGGCGGCAGGAGGGACGGCGCCGGCGGGCCCCCTGCGGTCGCGGCGGCCGCCCGCGCGGCCGATGGGTCGACGCCAGCGGTCAGGGGGTTGTAGAACCCGCCGCCGTCGTCGCAAGCCTGGTCGTTGTTAGTGTGGCCGCGGCCCAGCGCGCCGACGGACGACATGGCGCCGCGCGGCGGCGCTGCCGCCGCGTTGCCGGCGCCTCCTTCCGCCGCTCCTCGCCCCCCAAGCGCAGGGGACGACGCCGGCCCCCCTGCTGCCGCTGCCGCTGCTGCCGCTGCTGGCCTGTGGACCCCGTAAATCACGGGCGGGGCGTACGCGTACGCCCCCGCCGAGGGAAACGAGTCGGCCGCGCTGGCGGCGGCGGCGGGCGGGGGCGAGCGGTCTCTTGCCGACAGCTGCATCGGAGAAGAGGCCGCGCCGCCAGCGCCGCCGTCGTCTCGCTCCCGCCCGCCCCCCGGCCCCTGCCGCTGCTGCTCCCCCTGCTGCGGCTCCTCCTCCCCGCCAAACGCGAGGATCCAGTCGAGCGCCTGCTGCACGCCCTCGTTGCCCGTGACGAGCAATGCGCGCGCCCCCTGGGCCCGCGGGAAGCCCATCTCGACGATGCCGCGCAGCATGGCCGCGTCGGGCTCGCGGGCAAAGCTCGAGGGCGGGGCCAGAGGCTGGTGCCGGGCGCCGGCGACGGCGACGGCCGCCGCGCCGCCGACGCCGCCGACGCCGCCTGCGCCTTGCTGCTGCTGCTGCTGCTGCTGCTGGCGGTGGTGGTACTGCTGCTGCGCCGAACGGTCCCGGTCCAGCGCCGGCCTGGGCTCCTGCGAGAACGATCCCGACGCCAGCGAGCCCGGCGGCAGCGCGTGCGAAAGCGGCCCCGGCGCCGCCGCCCGCCCGCCCGCCGCCGCCGCCGCCGCCGCCGCCGCCGCCGCCGCCGCCGCCCTCGCCGCCGCCGCCGCCCGCGCAAGCGCGGCGGCGAACGCGTCCGGCGCCGGGCCCCTGCACCGCAGCATCAGGGCGCCCACCGCCGACGCCCCCCCGCCCCCGCCCCCGCCCCCGCCCCCGCCCCCGCCCCCGCCGGCGCCGGCGACGACCACCACGGGCCGCCGCCGCGCGTCCGCGTGCAGAAGGACCTCCACGCGCACCTCGGGCGCGGGGAAGGCGAGCTGCGAGCGCCGGCGCGCAGAGGCGACGGCCCCGAGCGCGACCCAGCAGGCGCGGCGGCCCGTCACCGCGGCGGCGGTCGACGTCTCGAGCCACATGAGGCGCTGGGTCGTGAGCACGGCGTAGCCGTCCTGCGTTTTGTTGAGTGTTTTTGCACGTTTTGAGTGAGGGTAGGGCGTTCCGTCCGTTTGCGTCGTGGGACGAGTGCGCGCGGCGTCGGCGTCTTTCGTTCTTCGTGTTTGGCCGCACGCACCTTGTACCGATCGGCGCGCTCGCCGCCCTCCACGCCGCCGCCGCCCTCCTCGAACTCGAGGTCGACCTGGGCGTTGATTGGTTGGCGGGGGGGGTGAACGTGAGAGAGAGCGGGGGTGAGAGAGAGAGAGAGAGAGAGAGACAAGGGAAACGCCCGACACGCGCACCTTGTCCAGCAGCATGCGCTCGACCTCGCCCGCGAACAGCAGCGGGCGCCCGCTCGGCGTCAGGCCGAGCGGAGGGAGCAGCATCGCGGGTTTCCGGACAAAATTCACGTGATGGATCGACAACGACGCGGGGGCGACTCGACCCAGGGAAGGTTTGAGCGAGGGGTTAACTACAAACGAATGCAATCTAGGAGTCGTTCGGATGTGGTTTGACGCGAGGTGACGTCTCATTACGAACGAAAGGCCGCCGTAGGCCGTGATCGGCGCCGACGTCGCAGACGTCGACGCTGCGTCCGGCGCACGTTGTTTGCGCTCGGATTGGAAACCAAACGCACCCACTGCACGCGCGCACGCACCGTTCATCCGAGGGAGGCGCTGCGACACTGCGCCTCTAAGTACGACAATCAATCACACCAAGCGAACGCGCCCCGTTCCACAGACAAAACATCGAGAGCAACTCTGGGGGAGGACGCGCGCGCCACAGCGTCGACGATGGCGACGCCTCCCGTTCCGTCATGGCCCGCCACGTTGCTGGGGTTCGAGTCCGAGCTGCTCGCGCAGATGACCGACGAGGACAACCTGGCAGTGGTGGGCGCGGGCATGGCGTGGCACCGTCCCGTCGCGGCAATGCTGCGCTCGCACGCCGCGTCGGCAACAACGGGCGACGGCAGCGACGGCAACAGCAACGGCGCCGCCGCCTCTTCTTCTTCTGTCGTCGTGGTGATTGGCGCCACGTCCGCCCAGCGCGATCTCATTTGCGAGGAGATCGCGCGGCAGGACCCGCGCGCGCCCATGCCCGCCGAGCTGACGGCCGAGGTGCCCGCGGCCGAGCGCGTCGAGCTCTACGCCCGCGGCAGCCGGGGGAGCGGCGGCGGCGGTCGGGAGAGCGGCGGCGGCGGCGGCGGCCAAGCGCGCGCGCCTCCGAGCCGCCCCCCTCCGCTCGTGGCCTTTGTGACGACGCGCATCCTCGTCGTCGACATGCTTTCCGGGCGCCTCGCCCCGCGCCAGATCGCCGGGATGCTCGTAATCAACGCCCACCGCGTCACGGACACGTCCGGCGAGGGTTTTGCCGCGCGCCTGTACCGGGCGGGCGGCGTCGTCGTCGCGCCCGCCCTGGGGGGCGCGGCGGCGGGCGCGCCGGGCGCCCCGTCTCTGTTCCCTCTGCCCGCCGCCGACCCCTTTTCGCCCGACGCGCCGCCCTCGGCGGCGGCGATGGCATCGGCGGCGGCGGCAGCAGCAGCGACGGGATCGTTTCAAGGCGCGGCAGCAGGGGCGCCGGCAACGGCGGCGTTGGCAGGCGCGGCGCCGACCGCGGCACCAAAGCCGCCGCCGCCGCCGCCGCCGCCGCCAGCGACGACGCCGCCATCGACGACGACGACGACGACGACGACGACGCCGCTGGCGACGGCAATGATGCAGCTTGCGGGCAACCGCTTGGGCTGGCTGCGCGCTGTCAGCGACGCGCCCACGGCCTTTTTGTCCGGTTTCGGCCGCGCCGAGCGCTGCATGCGCGCCCTGCGCGTGCGGCGCCTCGTGCTGTGGCCGCGCTTCCAGAGCGCCGCGCAGGCCGCGCTCGACGGCGGCGGCGGCTATGGCGGCGGCAATGGCGGCGGCAATGGCGGCGGCGGCAATGGCGCGGGGCCGGCCGACGGGGCGGCGGCCGCCGTCTGCGCGTCGCGGCTCGACGAGTGGGAAGGGGACCCCTCCGCGGGGGCCCTGCTGGCGCACGAGGCGGCGGCCGAGCTGATGGGCGCGCTGCTGAAGGACCTGTCGCGCCTGGCGCGGCTGGACGTGCCGTCCCTGCTGCAGCAGCGCGGCGGCGGCGGCGCCGGCGGCGCGGGGCCGTCGGCGCCGTCGGGCGGTGGCGGCGCCGCCGGCGCCGGCCCGCACGGCGGCGGCGGCGACGACAAGGACGCCCCCTGGCACCGCCGCCTGCCCCTCCACCGCGCCCTCGACCGCGCCGCCCGCGCCCAGCTCGAGCCCGGGTGGCACACCCTCGGCTGGCGCGCCCGCCAGGCTGTCCGCGACCTCGGCGCCGCGCAGCAGTGCCTGAGGCAGCTGCACTCGAGCGACAGCGTGTCGTTCCTGCGGCACTGCGAGTTGCTGCGGGCGACCGAGGGGCGGCGGGCGGCTTGGCTGTTCCACGACGCGGCCGGGGTGCTGTTCGAGGCGGCGAGGCGGCGGGTGTACCGGCTGGAGGCGAGGCGGGCGGGCGAAAGGGAGGAGGAGGAGGGGGCGGTGGTGCGGATCGCGGACAGCAGCAGCAGCGGCGGCGACGACGAGGACAAAGGGGCGGCGGCGGGGGGTGGGCGCGGCGCGGGCGGCGGAAGCAGCGCAATGGCGCCCAAGCGCTCGGCGGAGCGGGGCGGCGAGGCCGGGGGCCGCGCGGGCAAGCGGCGGCGCGGGGCGTCGGCGGCGGCGGCGGTGGCCTTTGGGGCCGGCAGCAGCGCGGGCGCGGCCGCGGCCATGGAGGTGACGCCCGTGCTGGAGCAGCCGCCCAAGTGGGCCCTGCTGCTGGGCGCGCTCGACGAGGCGCAGCGCGAGCGGCGCGGGGAGCCGGCGGCGGCGGCAGCGGGCGGCGGCGGCGGTGGCGGCGGCGGTCGCGCGGGCAACGGCAGAAACGGCGCCAAGGGACGAGGGGCCAGTGCCGGTGCAGGCGGGCGCTGCGAGGTGGTCGAGCTCCTGAGCAGCAGCGGCGACGACGGCGAGGCGGCAGAAGAAGAGGACAGCGCGGGCGGCCGCACGCCGGGCGCTTCCCTGCCGCTCGCCTCGCGGAAACAGGAACAGCCGCAGCCGCAGCCGCCGCCGCAGCCGCCGCCGCAGCAGCCCAAGGAGCCCGTGCTCGTGTTTGTGCGCGACGCCGCGACCGCGCGCCAGCTGTCCGAGGTGCTGCGCGACGGGCCCGAGGCCACGATGCGCGCGCTGTGGGGCGACTACCTGCGCGCGAGGCTGCCGCGCGGCGGCGGCTGCCGCGGACGCGGCGGCGGGAGCGCGCGCGGCGGCGGCGGCCGCGGCGGAGGCCGGCGGGGGGCGCGCGGCGGCGGGCGCGGCGCCGCCGGCGCCGGCGGACGCGCGCCCGGCAACCGCCACACGGACGAGGAGCTTCAGCGCGCCGCGGACGCCGAGGCCGAGGCGCGCAGCGTCATGCGGACCGCCGCGCGCGGGCCTGGCCTGGCCCCGGGCGAGGGCAACGCGCTCGCGCGGGCGGCGCAAGAGGCGGCGGCGGCGGCGACGGCTAAAGCAGACGCAGGGGCCGCGGCGGCGGGGGCGGCGGCGGCGGCCGAGAGCGACACGACGCTTTCTGCGCACGGCGCTGGAAGCGACGACCGTGCCGACGACGACGAGGACGCGTCTCCCGCCCCGGCCGACGCCGCCGCGGCGGCCGCCTCGCGCCGCGACCGGCGCGAGCTGCGCGCGGCCGTCCGCGTCGCGCCGGGCGGCGGCGGCGGCGGCACCGGAGGCCGGCGCGGCAACGGCGGCGGCCCGGGGGGGGGGATGCCGGAGGGCGCAAGAGAGGAGGTGTCGCTGCTTCGCCGCCGACTCGCGCGCCTGGCCGACGGCGTCGTCTTTGCCGCCCTCGACGGCAGCGCGACGGCCACCTCGCAGCAGCAGCAAGATCAGCAGCAGCAGCAGCAGCAGAACCGGCAACAGCGGGCGCGACGGCAAGACGACGGCGCCGGGGCCCGCGCGGGACGAGCCTCGCCGCCGCCGCCGCCGCCCACCGACGACGACCCGGCCGCTGTGCTCTGGCGCGTGCGGCCCGGCTGCGTCGTCTTTTACGACGCCGAGCTGGCGGTCGTGCGGCAGGTCGAGGTGTACGCGGCGTCCCGGGCGGCGGCGGCGGCGGCGATTGAGGACGACGACGACGGACAGAAAAAAAAGGGACAAGACGACGACGACGACGACGACGAGGAGGACGAGCTCGGCGGCGCGACGCCCGGCGGCGGCGGCGGCGGCGGCGGCAGCGTGCGAGCGCGCCCGCGCCCGCCGCCGACCCCCCTGCGCGTCTCGATGCTGTGGGTCGCCGGCTCGCCCGACCGCGACGCCCTCGACGCCGCCCAGCAGCGCGAGACCGCCGCCTTCACCTCACTGATCGACGCGTCGCAGCGCCTGGTCGTGCCGCTCGACGTGGGCGACGACGGCGCGGGCGGCGGCGCGGGCGCGCTCCTGCCCCCGCTGCCCCTGCTGCCGACGACGACGGCGACGACGGCGGCGGCGGTGGCGGCGGCGGCGGCGGGCTCGGCGGCCCACCTCGCCATCATGCCCGCTCCGATGGCCGCCGGGGCTCTCGGCGCGCCCTCTCACGCGGCGCAACAACAACAGTACCTACACAACCCCGGCCAGCCCTCCCCCGCGGACGTCTACGCCATCAACGCCGCCGCGCGCGTCGGAGGGCTGGCCGGCGCCGCCGCCGCCTCGAGCCTCTCGCTCAGCGCCGCCTCGGCCGCCGCAGCCGCCGCGCTCGGCCTGCCCGACCTCTCGGCCGCCGCCGCCCTGCGCCTGCCCCGCCGCGTGGTGGTCGACGTGCGCGAGTTCCGCGCCGCCCTGCCCTGCGTCCTGCACCAGCAGGGCTTTTTGCTGCAGCCCGCAACACTCGAGGTCGGAGACTACGTTTTGAGCCCCGAGGTGTGCGTCGAGCGCAAGTCGGTTCCCGACCTTCTGGCTTCGCTGGCGAGCGGACGGCTGTACGCCCAGGCGGAGGCCATGACGCGGCACTACCGTTTTCCCGTGTTGCTGATTGAGTTCGAGGCGGACCGGGCGTTTGGGCTGGCGCGCGCGGGCGAGGGCGGAGGCGGCGGGGCAGGGGGCGGCGGCGGCGGCGGCGGCGGCGGCGGCGGCGGCGGCGGCGGCGGCGGCCTGCTGGACGATCTCGACCCGCGCGCGCCGGCCTGCCGCCTCGCGCTGCTGCTCCTGCACTTCCCGCGCCTGCGCGTCGTGTGGTCGCGCGCGGTGCAGAGCACGGGCGAGGTCTTCCTGGGGCTCAAGCGCGGGCGCGGCGAGCCCGACCCGGCGGTCGCGGCCGCGGTCGGCGCGCCCGTCGAGGAGGCGGCGGCGGCGGCGGCGGCGGCGGCGGCGGCGGCGGGGGGCGGTTTCCTCGCTCCCTCCGCGCCCGTTGCCGAGACGGTCGTCAACCAGTCCGCCATCGACCTCCTGCGCCGCCTGCCGGGCGTCACCGACGCCAATTTCCGCGCCCTCATGGCCGCGGCCGGGTCGCTGGCGGGCCTCGCCGACATGGACGAGCGCGCGCTGGCGGCGGCGATGGCGTCCGAGCGGGGCGCTCGCTCCCTGCACGCCTTTCTCCGCGCCTCGGCGCCGGCCTCCTTGGCGGACGACGGCGGCGTGGGGGCCGAGGGTATGATCGGGTGAATGACTGTTTTGGTGCCTTGGGTTTCGGTTTCTGGTTTACAAAAAGGCGGGGCTTGGATTGATTGGTTTCATAAGGGTGGAAAGTTAAGCAGAAAAAGCAGGGGGGGAGGATGGCGCCGAGTCCGATTTGGTTTTGGTTGGTCGTCGGGCGTTTTGGTTGGTCGTGGGGGCGACGCTTGCCGCTGCGAATAGCGCTGGCTCGTTCAACCGATCGGGGGGAACGTGTTGTAAGATGCACGCGGTGTCGCCGCCCAAGACAGGGGCTCGATGTGCGCGTGGACAGGGGACTGTGTGATGTGTCGACGAGAAGGAAAACGATGCGGACAAATAAAGCAGGGGCGAGACAAAACGCACGGATTGGCGGAAAAGAAAAAAAGAAAAAAAAGTCGATGTAGGTTGTTGCGGCTGCTAATCGAGTAGGATTGGGCGGCTGGTAGCGGGCGAGGTGGGGACCTTTGAGCGGATTGGTGTTGCCTTCGAAAGGGGGAGACAGGTGGGGCGGAAGAATACTCGGCGGTGATGCAAAGGACACGCAGCAAAACACAAAAAGGCGGGGGGCGCCGTGCGCAAGGGGCGCCTTGTACTTCCGTTGTTGGAAAGGGTAAAGGGACGCCCTTGCGAAGAAGCAGAGGGAGATCGGTGGAAAATAGGCTGGTTGTGTTGGAGCCCGCCACCTCAGGAGAAGAGGAGGGACAAGGCCGGGGGATGGGCGCGCCAGGTTGGGCTACCGGCGACGGCAGCGGCAGCGTCGCCCGCAGCGGTAGCGGCAGCGGGCCCGACACCGCAGTGGCGGAGCAGCACGGCCGCGGCCTCGGCCTCAGCGGCGCGCCCGGACGCGGCGGCCTCGGCGCGCAGGCGCCCAAGCCCCCGGGCCAGGATCTCCTCAGAGCGCCGGCCCTGGCCCCTCCGCGCTTCGTCGTCGCCGCCGCCGCCGCCGCCGCCACCGGAAACGGCAGCGCCGCCGCCAAACGCGCGCGGCGGCGCCAGCAGCTCGAGCGGCGCGCCGCCGCCGCCGCCGCCGCCGCCGCCGCCGCCGCCGCCGCCCAGCACGCGCGCCAGAAGCCGCAGGGCCGCCAGCTGCGCGTGCGCGGCAGAGGAGGGGGAGCGCAGCAGGGCGCGGGCGCCCGAGCAGGAGCCGCAGCACGTCTCGGCGGCGGCGACGACGGGCGCCAGGAGCGCCGACAGCGCGGGCGGGCGGGCGGCGAGCAGCGCGAGGGAGCCGGGGTCCCCCGTGGCGAGCGCCTCAAGCGCGCAGGCGGCGCGGCGCGCGATGACGTCGTCGCACGAGGGGGATGGGAGGGAACGAGAGCCTCCGAGCGGGGCGGGCGTTCTCAGCAACACGAGGGCGGCCAGGGCGGGCACGCATCCAGTGGCGCCTCCGCCGCGCAGCGCGGCGCGAAGGGACGAGAGGGACCCGCCCGCCATGCGCCCGGCCACGTCGAGGGCGGCGAGCGTGACGGCACTCGAGGCGAGCGCGGCGGAGGCGCGGTCGCCGCCGGACGGCGGGCGCCGCGCGGCCGACAGCAGGGGCGGGAGCGCGAGCGCGACGGCGCGCCAGCCCGGGGGCGGCGGCTGCGAGGGCTGCGGCGACGACGACGGCGGCTGCTGCTGCAGCGGCGGCGGCGACGGCCCCGCAAACGCGCACGCGGCCAGGCCGGCGAGGAGCTCGAGGGCGGGAACCACGGCGGCCGCAGTGGAAGCGGCGGAGGAGGCTGCGGCGGAAGCGCCCGCGGGCGGCTGCAGCAGGGCCGCGAGGGCGGGGACCAGGCCCGCGGGCGCGGTCGCGACGGCTTGGCCGCCCCCGCCAAGCACCGCCGCGTTGAGCAACGAAGCCGCCTCGCCCGCGACGCAGGGGCCGCGCGGCAGGCGGCGGTCCTGCTCCTCGGCCCCGGTGGCGGCGGCGGCGGCGGCGGCCAGGTGAGGGCATGGCTCGGCCAGCAGCGCGACGAGCTTGACCGCGGCGTCGGGCGGGCAGGCGGCCCAAAAGTCGCTGCGGTCGGAAGGGCTGGCGCCGCCGCCGCCGCCGCCGCCGCCGCAGAGCGCGCGCAGGGAAGCGAGCGCGGCGACGCGCAGGGGCGGGCTGCTGCTGCTGCTTCCGCTGCTGATGCTGCTGCTGCTGCTGCCGGCGGAGGCGCAGGCGGCGCGCAGCAGGAAGCCCGCGGCTCCCAGGTCGAGGAGCGCGCGCCGGTTTTGCGGATCGGCCGCCAAGCAAGCGACCGTCTCGGCCGCGCCGACCGCGCCGAGCAGGCGCCGGCGCCGGCGCTCCTCCCGCTCGTCCGCAGTCGCCGAGGGGCCGTTGCCGCCGCCGCGAGAGGCGCCGCCCTCAGCGCTTTCATCGTCCTCTTCCACCCCGGCGCGCAGCAGCCGCAGCAGCGGCGACAGCACGCCCGTGTCCGATGCCGACAGCGCGTCGCCGAAGCTCAGCCCCGCGTCCAGCTCGACAGCGCCACCGCCGCCGCCGCCAGCGTTGGCGCCGCCGCTACCGCCGCCGCCAGCAGAGGCACGCAGGGAGGCGGCCGCACCGCTGTTGGGAGCGGCCGGGTCGGCGTCGCCGTCGCCGTCGTAGAGGGCGCCACCGGCGGAAGCAGCAGCGACGGCGGAGGAAACGGGGCTCGAGGCGGTGGGGGTGCCGCCGCCGACGGCGGCCTCGAGTGCGGCCTTGGCGCGGCTGATCGGACCGCCGCCGCCGCCGCCGCCGCCGCCGCCGCCGCCGCCGCCGCCGCCGCCGCCGCCGCCGCCGCCGCCGCCGCCGCCGCCGCCGCCGCCGGCAGGCGCAGCAGGGACGGCGAGCGAGGCGGGCGGCGGCGGCCCCTGCGATCGCGGCGCTAGCAGCTGCTGCTCTTCAGCTGCGCCAAACGCCGCGGGCGCATAAGCGCCGAGGTGCGCAGACGCAAAGTGCGCGCGCGCCGCCGCCGCCGCATCGGCCGCCGCCGCCGCCGCCGCCGCTGCGCGGCGGTGTGAGGGCAGGAGGCAGCCGGCGGCGCGAGCGGCGCCGCCGGGGCGAAAGGGCAGCTCAGCGGACGCGGCCGGCCCGGCGCCCTGGCAGGCGGCCGACGACAAAGGCGGGGCGGCGGCCCGCGCCCCCGACATCCCGGCCGCGCCGCCGCCGGCCGCCGTTGTCGGGAACATGATGACGCCGGCGTGCCAGCGGCCGGCGGGGGTCAGCATCGCGGCCGCGCCGCCGCCGCCGCCGCCGCCGCCTGCGCCGCCGCCGCCGACGGCGCCCGGGCCGACGAGGCGGAGCAGGGCGGCCCCCTCCTCGGACGCGAGGCCCGCGCCCGCGGCCGCCGCCTCGTGCTGCTGCTTCTCCTGGTCGCGCTGCTTCTGTTCTTGCTGCTGCTGCTGCTGCCGCTGCTGCTGCTGCTGCTGCTGCTGCTTGGACAAGAGCGCCATCGCGCCCCCGCCCCCGCCGCTCGCGCCCGCCGCAGCCGGGAACGGGGGGGGCTCGCCGCCCGCTGCCGGCGGCGCGGCCGAGGCGGGCGACGGCATCGGCGCGTCGCCGTCGCAGCGGCAGCCCCAGGCCCGCCGAGCGCGGGCGTCGGCCGCGTCCTCGGCGGCGGCCGTCGACGCTGGCGCGGCAACGAGGTCCTGGTCCCCCGTATCGCTGTCGGCGGACGCGTCGGAGAAGCGGCGGCGGCGCGGGGGGGTCTGCAGGGGCGAGCTGGCCGAGGTCGCGAGCCCGCCGCCGCCGCCGACCAGGACAGACGGCGGCGGCGAGGGCGTGGGCGCGGGCGCGGGCGAGGGTCGCGCGGTCGTCGCCGCCGCGATTGGTGCCGCGCCGGCGACGTCGGCGTCCTCGGCGGGCGCGCCGTTGGTGGGCGTCGCGGCGGCGGCGACGGGGTCCAGCAAGAACGAGGCGCTACTCGCGCCGGGCGGGCCGCTGGCCCACAGCCGCTGCCGCCCGGCCGGCGGGACGGGCCGGCCACCGCGCGCGTCGTCCGCGGCGGCGGGTGCAGCGGGGACGGGCGGAGGGGTGCTGACTCCGCCGCCGCGGCCGCCGCCGCCGCCGTTGCCGAGGAACCCCCATTCCAGGGGGCTGCCCGCGGGCAACGGGCTGCCGCTCAGGCCGCCGCCGACGCCGCCGATCGACCGCCGCTGCAGCACGGGCAGGTGCGAGGGGGGCGGCGCGCGCCGCCGCCGCGCGGCGACGGCCGCCGCCGACAGCGCCGCCGCCGCCGCCCACGACGCCTCGTCGTCGCGGTCGTGCGTCGCGTGGTGAGAGTGGTGCTGCCGCTCGTGCTGGCGCTGGTAGTGGCGGCGGAGGGCGGCGGCGTCGTCTCCCCGCTCTTGATCGTGCGGCTGCTGCTGCTGCTGCTGCTGCTGCATATGCTGCTGCTGCTGCTGCTGCATATGCTGCTGCTGCGGCAGCAGCGGAGCGCCCGCGGCTGCAGAGTCTGCTTCATCTGCCGCCGCCGCCAGGCCCCCGGCGCCGCTGCTGTCCTTGTCGTTGCGGTCGATCAGGCTGGACAGCAGGGCCAGGTGCTGCTCGCGGTGCCTGCCGTGCAGGATCGAGGCCACGTGCACCTTGGCCTCGGCTTTGGCCTGGGCGTGATAGGCGGCGGCAGCGGCGGCGGCGGCGGCGGCGGCGGCGACGGCGGCGGCGCGGGGCGCGGCGGAGGCGGCCGGGGGCGAGGCGGCGCCGACGTTGGCGGCCGCGCCGCCGCTGTCGTCGCCCAGGTAGGCGCTGACGGCGCCCATGCGCACCTCTTCCGCGGACGCGGCCGCGTCCGCGCCCGCGTCGGCCGCGGGCAGGTGCAGCAGGCGGCGGAGGGCGCCCATGACGACGGGGCCGCAGGGCGGCGGGGACGAGGGGGAGCCGTAAGGAGGGCTGCTGCTGCTGCCGGCGCCGCCGTGCGAGGGACGGCGCGGCGGCGGCGCGTGCGGCGACTCAGCGGGCTCTTCTTGAACTATCGCGCCCCGCGGGGGCGGGCTGCGCGCGCTCATCGGCGACTGCGGGACAGATCGAGCCGCGGAAGCATCGCCGACGTCCGGCGCCCTCTGCCGCGGGTGTGTCGTGGGCGGAGTCGGAGGAAGTTAAGCCGAGGCGAGGAAGAGGCAGAGAATCGCGAATCAGGAAGCAGCAGCGAAACGAGGGGCTTTGAGGGCGGGAATCTGCGCGACGGTAGGTTGTGTTGATGATGATGCAAAGGTCCAGATGTGTCGTGCTCGGGCGTGAAGGGAGAGCACATCAACACAAGGCGACGCGCGCGCGCGCAAACCGTATCCGGCGTCCTCGTCGTCGTCCGACGCAAAAGCGCCCTTTGCCGCTTTGGCAAAGCTCTCTCCCCCAATTCCAATTCGAAAATCGGAAGAGCTGCGGGAGCGTCACGGGGCACGCGGCCCCGACTGACATCACTTCGCATCTGTCGGACTGCGATCCATCGCATCACAAACAGCCAAAAAAGCAGAACCTGCTTACAAATGTCGGCATCTCTCGCCGCCGCCACCCGCCGCGAAACCGCGGCTGGCCGGGCCGCAAGACAGCTCGGCGGCCAACCCCCCGCAAAGAAAAAAGACAAGTTGAGGCGCCGGGCCGCCAACCGCAGCTCCTCGGGGGACACGGTGCCGTCGTGGTCGGCGTCCAGCGACAGAAAGGTCGCCACCAGCCGCGCGGCCTCTCCGCCCCTGAGGCCCTGGGCGAGGACGCCCATGACGAGGCGCCGAGCGCGCGAGTGGCAGGCGAAGCCGCGCAGGGCCTCGACGACGGTCGGGTCGAGCTGGGCGTGGCGGGCGGCGCGGCGCGCGCCGGCCGCGCCCGACGACGACGAGGGCGCTCCCGCTCTTGCTCCCGTCGCTGCCCCCGCTGCTCCCGCCGCGCGCGCGTCGAACCCCTCGGCGCGCAGGTCGCAGTCGGGCAGGCCGGCGGACAGGCGGGGGCGCGCGCCGCGGACGCCGTCGCCGCCGGGGGATGCGGGCAGGCACGACGGGGCGCTTACTCTGCCACCACCGCCTTGCCCGCCCCCGCCCCCCCGACCTGCCCCTCGTCCCCCAGCCCGTACAGCACCCCGACGTGCCGCCCCAACCCTCCCTCCGCGCCCACCCCGCCGAACCGCGACTGCGCCAATTTCAAAAATGCCAGCGACGTCAGCAGCGAGTCGCTGCCCGCCTGGTGCTGCGGCCCGATGCGCTCGACCGCCAGCTGCTCGGCCAGCTTGTTCAGCCCGCCATGCAGGTTGTCGCAGAAGCGCATGAGGTGCTTGATGTCGTACACCACCGGAAAGTAGAGGCGCAGCAGCTCGAAAAACTCCGCCTCGCTGTCCGGTAAGGGCTGCGCGGTGACGACTTTCATCAAATAGCCGAAATCGTAGCCGCTGTGGAAGGTGATCCAGCGCACCTCGTCGTTGAGCACCACCCCGCTCGACATGAGCAGCTCGCCGAAGCGCGCCGGGTCGATGCCCCGGCGCTCGAGCTCGGAAAAGTCGATGCCCGACTCGCGCAGCAGCTCTATGCTGTCGTGCGCGTAGACGTCGCCCCCGCCGTCGGGCGAGAAGCCGCGAAAGTTGAACTGCCAGATGGTGGCCTCCCCGCCCAGGACGGGGAGGTTGCCGCGGCTGTCTGTGAAGGTCAGGCCCAGCTGGATGAGCTTGAGCAGGTCGACGTTAAGCTTCAGCGCGCGGTAGTGGTACTCGCGGGCGGAGCGAAAGGCGCCGACAGGGCGCGCGACGACGCCCGGGAACTCGGTGTCCATGGCGACGTAGGGGTAGGCGTCGACGACGTCGCGGATCACGGCGATCTCCTCGTCGAGGTTGTCCTGCCAGACCTGTTGGTGGTGTGTTTGGTGGGTTTCGAAGGAGGGAAGGGGGATGGGATGAGCGTGTCTGTGCGCGAGCGCTCGATCGATCGCTCTTTGCGTGCGCGCGTCGTGGTCGGCGCGACGTCGGCGCGTCGGCAGGCGCGCCTTTGCCCGCCTCCCGCCGCAAGGAGCGCGTGCGGCGTGTCGCACGGTGTCCACGCGCCCCGAAGTGACTCTGGCGCTTGAAGAGTCAAGGGACGCGGGCGAGGCGCGCGCGCGCGAGAGAGTGAGTGTCTCTCTCCCTCTCTTTCACTCTCTCTCTCTCCGCAAGACGCCCTCTCACCTCGCGCACGCGCAAGGCGACGCCATCATTGGTGATGCCGGTCAGGCCCTCGGGCATGGCACGGCGCGCGCTTTTGGCTCCCGGGTCTTGCTCTGTTTGGAAAGCCACGGACAAGGGTGGAGGCGCTTCCCGCCGCACGCAGGGCGTCCTCCGCCTCCTCCCTGGACACGAGGTCTCGTGCACCACCAGCTGCTGCCAAGGCCGCTGCTGCTGTTTTATGCGCCACGGGAGGGCGGGCGCTTGAAGGACAAAGGGGGAGACGATGGACTCTTCTGCTGCTGTGGGGTTCGCGTGCTTGTCCCGCGCGTCGGTTGCTCTTTGCGAGACGGTTGATGCTTGATGCTAGGAATGTGTGTGTCTGTGTGTGACTGCTGGTCGTGTGCGTCGGGGCGGCGGACGCAGCGATTGTTTCTCTCATTCCCGCCGGGCCAAGAGTCGGCGCGCGCGGCGTCCGACTTCCCGACTCACAACTTTGCCGAAACCGACAGCATCGCCGCCGCCGCCACCTGCTCCAGCGTCTCGGCCGGACGCTCCCGCGCCAGCGCCGAGATCTGCTTGAACGCCGGGTGCTTGGCGCTCCCGCACAGCTCAAACATGGCCGCCTCGCTCGTCGTCAAAAAGGCGCCGCTCTGCGCGGCGCGGGCGAGGCCCGCCGCGCGGTCCGACGCCCGCTGGCTCGACACGCCGTCGGCGACGAGGTGCACGTCGTATCCCTGGTCCAGGAGGTCCAGGGCCGTCTGCAGCACGCACACGTGCGCCTCGATGCCCACGATCATCACGCTGCGGATGGCCGCGCCGCCGGGGCCTCCTGCTACTGCTGGCACCGCTGGTGCGCCCGCTCGGCCCGCTGACGACGTCGCGCCGCCGGTCGGCCGCGCGTCTCGCAGCCACTGCTGGACCGGGGGGACCAGCATCGAGAAGGAAGTCTTGGCTATGACGGGGACGCCCTCGGGCAGCTCGACCTCAGCAATCGTCGCCCCGAGCTTTTCCGGGGCCTGCTCCGTGGCCAGGATCGGCAGGCCCAGCGCGCCGGCGCCCTTGACCATTCGGCGCGTCGTCTCGGCGACGGCGCCAAACCCGCAAATCAGGGGGCGAAAGCGCTCCTGGACGTCGCACACGAGGAGGGCGGTCGACGAGGGGCACATGCGGCCGAGCCTGAGAGCGCGCGCGGCGGCCATGGCGACCTTTGGTTGGGGATTGATTGCGCACGGGTGAGAGGGTTGGGGATTGATTGCGCTCTGATCGACGGCACCGCGCGCGTGTTTGCGGTGCAGATGTGAAGGCGGGTTTTGTTTGAAGAGGTGTGATTAGGGGGAGACAGATTTAGGAGGGGGCGGGTCTGAGGCGCCGGAATGAGTCGATCTTAAAAAGTAGGATGTATGCGCGCGCGATGGCCAGAGCAGGCCTCGCGGGTCTTGTTTCGTCGGGGGCGGCGTCCTCGCGCCGTCGGGAGGCGGGACGACTGAGCGGCGACGCCACTTCGCCGAAGCCGCTTCGCTGCCGCCACCAACAAAACGACCGCATGGGAGACGCGCAGCGTGCCCCAATCACCTTGGTCATACTCGTGGGACCATCAACTCCACAATCCACCAAGCATGAGGAACGGAGGCACCGCCGAATCACCACTCCCTCCTCCTCCTCCTCCTCCTCTGCATGCGCCGAGCCCTCGTCGCGCAAAGCTGCGGCCTGGTCCTGCTGCGCACGGGCGTTGGAAGGTCTACCACGGGCGCCTTCGGGTCGGCGAGCAGCGCATTGATGCAGCGCCTGGGCAGCAACAACAGGGGAGCCGGGCCGGCGGCGGCAATGGCGACGGCCGCGGCGGCGGCGACATCGGCGGCCAGGCGCGTTGGCGGCGTCCCGCTCGTCGCGCGCTCGACGCTACTCGCGCTCCCTTGCCGGCGCTGGATCGCGCGCGCCTCGCACAGCGGGGCCGGCGGCAGCAGCGGGAGCGGCGGCGCTCGTGACGAAACCCCTCTTGACGAAGCCCCTCCTCCGCCCCCCGCCCCAAAGCTCCGCCGCCTGTCGCCCCCGGCCCACCGGCCGCTCGTCGTCCGCCGCTGGCGCGTCGCGCGCCGGGCGGCGCGGGCCGACCCGGTCGCCTTTCACTCGGGCGTCCGCGCGGCGCGCCGCACGCGCGGCGAGGTCGAGGTGGTGCTGGAGCTCCCCGCGAGCGGCGGCGCCGCGGCCATGGCGGGCCTCGGCCTCGGCCTCGGCGGCGGCGGCGGCAGCGGCGGCAGCGGCGGCGGCTGGGGGGACGCGGCGGCTGGCCCCCTCTCAGCCTCCTCCCCCGCCAACGGCAGCGGCAGCAGCAGCGACAGCGGCAGCCGGCCGTCGAGGGGCTGGCCCAAGGCCCAGGCCGACAAGCTGGCCGCCGCGCTCGCCGACGGCGCCGGCGCCGTGCTCGAGCTCGCTGTGCGCGAGCGCGCCCTCGCCGCCGCGCTCCGGGGCGAGCGCTACTGCCCGCCGCAGGTAGCGCTCGCCTCGGTGGTGCTGTGCGACGACGCGCGCATGCGCGCGCTCAACCAGGAGCACCGCGGGCAGGACCGGCCGACCGACGTCCTGACGCTCGAGCTGCGCGACCGGGACGTCGACCGCGGGCGGGTGCGGTTGCCCGTGCGCCTGCTGGGGGACGCCATCATCTCGCTGGACACGGCGGCGCGGCAGGCGGCCGAGCGGCGGGCGCTCGAGGGGCGGCGGCGCGCGCGGGAGGCCGGGGGATCGGGCAAGGAGGACGCGATGGCGGGGGGCAAGCGCAGCAAGCGGGGGGCCGAGGGCAACGGCAGCAGCGGCGTCAAAAAAGGCTTTGGCCCCGCCAAGACGAGGCCGACGACGCAGGCCAAGCCAACGCCGGGCGACGTCGGCGACTACACCCTGCTGGACGAGCTGCGCGTCCTGCTGGTGCACGGCGCGCTGCATTTGGTCGGCATGGACCACGAGGCCTCCCCCCAGGAGCACGAGCGCATGGCGGCGGCCGAGCGGCGCGTGATGCGGGCGATGGGGTGGACGCGCGGCACGGGATTGATCAGCGCGGCGGAGGCGGAGGCGGAGGAGGCCGAGCTGCTTGAGGCGGAGGCGGAGGAGGAGGAGAGGAGGGCGGCGGGGGGCGGGGTTGGAGGCGGAGGGGGCAACAGCAGCAGCAGCGACGGCGGCGGCGGCGGCGGCGGCGGCGGCGGCGGCACTTTGAACAACGGCGACGGGGGCGCCGTTGTTTCCCGGGCGACGACCAAAACATCGGCCCCGTCGTCGGCGGTCTTCTCGACGCGCCCGCGCCTCGTCGCCCTCGACATGGACGGCACCCTGCTCAACGCCTACTCGCGCGTCGACCCGGCGTCCGCCCGCGTGATCCGCGCCGCCGTGGAGGAGCGCGGCGTGCGCGTCGTCGTCGCCACGGGAAAGGCGCGGCCCGCCGCGCTGGCCGCCGCGCGCGAGGCCGGCCTTGAGGGCGTCCTCTGCTCCGAGCGCGGACCAGGGGTCTACCTCCAGGGCCTGGCCGTCCACGGCGCCCGCGGCGAGCCCCTCAGCGACGCCTGCCTGCCCCCCGCCCTCGTGCGCAGCGCGCTCCTGTGGGCCGAGCGCGAGCGCGTGCCGCTGTGCGTCTTTCTCGGCGACGAGTGCGCCACCCTGCGCCTCTTGCCCGGTCTGCTCGAGCTGCACGCGCGCTACTACGAGCCGCTGGCCGCCGAGTACGCCTGCGCGGACGGCCTGCTGGAGCGGGCGGCGATGGTGGGCGGCGCGCGCAAGCTGCTGTTCCTGGCGCCGCCGGACGAGGTGGCGGCGCGGGTCGAGCCCTACTGGCGGCGCGAGCTCGAGGCGCCGCCGGCGCCGGCTCCTCCTTTTGCGCCGTTGGCTCGGGGGGGAGCGGCGCCGGACGATGGCAGACGCGCCGGCAAGGGCCGCGCGTCGACCGCCGCCGCCGCCCGCCCCTTTGCGGGCCTCGCCGCCGTCACCGTCGCCGTGCCCGGCATGCTCGAGGTCGTGCCCGCGGGCGTCGACAAGTGGCGCGGCCTGCGCACGCTGCTGGCGTCGCTCGGCGTGCGCGCGTCGGAGGTGGTGGCGGTCGGCGACGGCGCCAACGACCTCGAGATGGTCGCGGGCGCCGGGTGGGGGGTGGCCATGGGCAACGCGGTGCCGGCGGTCAAGGCGGCGGCGCGGGCGGTGGTGGCGCGGCACGACGAGGGGGGGATCGTCGAGGCGTTTGAGAGGTTTGTCCTGTAAGAGAGTTGGCGTCGCGTTGAAATTTGCGGGGGCTGAGCGTGCGCGCTCGTCGCGACTGGACCGACGCTGCCTCGTCGCCGACGCCCGCTCTTTGCATTTCTCGAATTCGTGAAATATGACTCCCCGTTCTCAAATCCATCGCTACGCGCGTACGTTTCGACAGCACACACACACGCCCCATCTCCGGCATCGCAACCTGCCACACGCCACCCAAAGCACGCGAACCAGCCACAGAGACTGGCGCACCCGACGGGAGCAAAAAGAACACCGCACCTCCTCCTATTTCCCTTGCGCGCGCGCCACAAAGGACAACGGCAGCGCGACGACGATGGGGTCGCTCTTGCGCGCGCGCGGCGTGCAGATGCACCTGCAGTGGGCTCTGCTGCATCGCTCGCCCCCGTCGGCGGGCGCTGGTGAGTTGCTCCTTCGTGTCGAGGAAGGAGGGCAGGAGGCGACACCCTTCCTGATCCGCGCCACACACCCGCCTCCCCATCGCCACACGCACGAGTCAATGTCCGTCAGCTCACATCACCGCCCGATCGACCCCCGCCACACCACAACGACGCCAGCCGCGTGCGTCTCGCGCGGCCTCGCCACCAGCGCGACATCGACAGCGGCAACGCCGCCCGCCTCGTCGGCGCCGGCGCGCAAACCAACGGCGGCGGCGACGGCAGCGGCGGTCGCGGCAGCAGGACGAGGGGCAGCATCAGGAGCAGCGACCAAATCAGCGGCAGGCGGCGCCAGGCCCACCCGCACAGTCGTGCTGGCGGCGGCCACCTCGTCCGCGGCGGCCCTCCCCCTGGCGTCGTGCCAGCCGTCGCCGTCGCCGCCGCCCCTGCCGCTGCTCCTCCGCTCGCTCGCCGCGCGGCAGCAGCAGCAGCTGCAGCAGCAGCAGCAGCAGCCGCCGCCCGCCCTGGCCGCCCTCGCCCGCCGCGCCTTCGCCAGCACCTCGCTCGCCCCGCGCTGGGCCCAGCAGCAGGCGCAGCCGCAAGCGGGCGCGGCCAAAAAGGCCGTCGACGCCGCCGCCGACGCCGCCGCCGCCGAGGCCGAGGCCGAGGCCGCCGCCGACTCTCAATCGTTTGAGCTCACAGAGGCAAAGATGCGCGCCATCACGGACAAGATCCCCCAGCGCCCGGTCGGCATCGTCGAGGGCACCTCGTACACCCTGCTGATCGCCGCCGCCTTCGCCACCCTCGCCTTCTTCGCGTACAACTTTGTCACCACCTTTTTGCTCGAGCCCGCGGCGACGGCTTGTTTCAACGCCGCCGCGCAGCGCCTCCGGGCCGACCCCCGCATCGCCGTCCGGCTGGGCGCCGACATCACCGCCTACGGGCAGGAGTCGGCGTCGCGGGCGGCGCGGCAGGCGGTGCCGCACGTGATGTACAAGGACGCGCAGGGGGTGGAGCACTGCCGGCTGCAGTTCCACCTGAGGGGTGCGGGCGGGGCGGTGGCGCTGGTCAACGCGGACATGTACCGCGCGGGGGAGGCGGCGGGGGCTGTTGGGGCTGTGGCGGGGGCGGGGATGGCAGGGGGAGGGGGGGCGGCGGCGACGGGCGGCGGCGGCAGCGGCGGCTACGGCGGCGGCGGCGGCTACAGTGGAGGAGGGGGCGGCGCGTGGGAGTACGCCTACCTGATCGCCGACGTGGCCACGCCCGGGGGCGGCCCCGGGGGCGCGAGGCCGCAGCAGCAGCGGCTGGTGATCGTGGCGCCGCGGTGAACCGGGGCTCTCGAGAAAGGAGAGGGGGCGCGCGGCCGTCGGGTGTTGTTTTGCGAATGTTTGACGAAAGCTTTCTTTTTTTGGGATGGCGGCGGCGGCGGGTGTTTTGTTTGAGCAAAAGCTCTCTCGAAATGGTGTGGCCGTTTGCGAGACACACACGCGTCCGGACGAGATCTTCATCGTCGTACAAACCAGTCGCGAGCGCGCTCCTGCCACCCCTTTGCCTCTCTGTCTCTCTTGACGCTCGCTCGCAAGTCGCGTCGCGCCGCTCGGCAAACAAAAACAGCCGAGTCAAAACACAAACAAAAATGGCCAACTCGCGCGCGATCCTCGCCGTGGCCTGCACCGTCGTCCTGTCCTCGTGGCTGTCCGCGCTCGGCGGCGTCGTGGCAGGCACAGTCTACGTCTGCCAAGACGCCATCGCCATGTCGCCGGGGATGCAGGCGCCGTCGATGCTGGCGGGCGACGGCGGCGGTGGCTTCAGCACGTTCGACGCCTCCGCCGGCAGCGACGGTGCCGACGCGGCGGACGACCGGGCGCCGGCGATGCGGGGCCTGTCGCTCTCAAATTGCGGCAGGGGATTCCGCATGCACTTTTGGACGCTGGCCTTTCACTTTTTCGTCTGGGCGCTCGCCCTGCGCGCCGTCCAGCCGGCCTCGCGCGCGTCGTACTGGCCGCGCGCGGCGCCCCTCTCCCCGCTCTTTGCCGTCGCGGTGGCGTTCGCGACCTGGTCCGCCACCCTCGACTTCGAGCAGATCGAGGGCGGCACGCGCTCCGGCGCCGCCCAAGGCCTGGAGCTCGCGTTCAATTTGCTGCTGACCACGGTCAACGAGGCCATGGGCGGGTGGGGGGCGGCCCACTCGGCGACGGCGTCGGCCGCGGGCTTCACGGTGCTGGCGGCGTGCGCGCTGGGCTTCATGGTCGCCTGCGCGGTCGCGGGCGTGGCGGTCGTGCCGGCCGCCGCGCGCGCTTCGCCGCCGCCGCCGATGCCGTCGGCCTCGGTGGCGGCCGCCGGCAAAAAGAAGTCGGTCGCTGCTGCCGCCGCGACCGACGAGGAGGCGGCAGTGGGCGTCTTGCGCCCCTGAACGCAACGTGCCGAAGAGCGGCATCGCGAGCTTCAAACAACAGTGTAAACGACGTGTGACCGTACTGTAACGATCAAGCTTATCAACAACCACAATAAGCTCGCTCACAAGACCCAAAAAACCAAGGTCGAGAAAAAGTGCTAAAAAAAGACGGGGCGTCAATCGCCCCACAGGAAGGATGCTTGCTCATCGCGACCGCGATCCGCATCGCTTGGCGTGCGCATGCCTGTGCGTATCGGCCCTCTTTTCGTGGACGCTGGCGCTGGCCGGGCTCTCGAGCCTCGTGCTGGTCGCCTGCTCGCCCGCCGGTCGCGCAGACGCGATGCTGTTGCTCGGCGGCGGCGAGGGCGACCCCGAGGGCGCCGGCGTCGACGCCTTTGTCGCGTGCGGCCGAGAGTACAAGCTGCGGTGGTGGACGCTGTTCGCGCACGCCGGGGTGTGGGCGGGGTGCGCCTGGGCCGTGGCGGCGGGCGGCCGCGGGCGGCGGCAGCAGCACAAGCAGGAGCTGCAGCAGGGCGACGGTCCCGACGGCGGCAAGGCGGGGGGCGGGGGCGGGAACTACAGCGGAGACGGGCTCCTCCGGGGGGCGCCGCCGCCGCCGCCGCCGCGGCTCTGGCCGCCGCCGTCGCCTCCCTTTCAGCCTGGCCAAGGCACGCTGCCCCTTACTACCAACAGCATCACAGCTGCCGCCGCCGCCACCACCACGACGACCGCCCTCCCGCCTCCCCCGGCCCCGCCGCGCTCCCTCTTTGCCGCGCGAGCCGCCGCCCTCTCCCCGCTCGCCTGCGCCGCCTTTCTGCTGGCCGTCCTCTGCGCTGACGCCGACCTCGACTCGGGCGCCACCACCGCCCCGGGCGTCATGGAGTGGTGGTACGAGCTCTCGCGCGGATCGAGGCCCTTTGCCTCCGTGCAGGCGCGCAAGTACGCGTCGGTCCAGGCGGCGGCGGCGGGCTGGGTGCTGCTCGCCGCGTGCGACGCGGCGTGGGCGTGGGCGCAGGTGGCGTTTTGCCAAGGGGGGGGTGGGGGGGATGGTGATGGCGGTGATGGCGGCGCCGCGGGAGGGGCGGCGGAGGTCGACGGATCGGAGCTGGCAGGCGGACGGCGGGCCAGGAGGCAGCATCAGCGGCGGCAGCATCGGCCGGCCGCCGCCGCCGCCGCCGCCTCCCTCGACCGTCTGGAGGTGCCAAGCTCGGGCGGCGGCGGCGGCGGGGGCAGCGGCGCCGGCAGCAGCTCGGGCCTGGGCGGCGCCGACGCGTGCGTGCGCCTGGAGATCTCCGGAGCGGGGGGAGTCGTGAGTTGCGACCCGAAAGTCCTGGAGGGTTTGCGGTGATTGCAACGAACCAGCCCAAAAGTCGAAAAAAGGCGATGCGCGGCGGGCGGCGGGGCGAGCGGGACCGCGCGAAACAGGAGCCATTCAAAAACGGGGGGCATCTACGAGAGCTCAAACCCGCCGCCCGCGCCCGAGATGGCCAGCATCAGCTTCTCCCGCAGGGTTTCCCGGCGCCGGTAGGGCGGCAGCTTGAGCATGGAGAAGCACGTCGAAGCCGTGGGCAGGCGCTCGACGTCGGGCAGCCGGCCAAACAGCGAGGCCAGCATCGTCGCCGCCCGGACGCCATTGCCGCCGCTGCCGCCTCCGCCGCCGAGACGCCGCCCCCCTGATCCTCCCGCGCGTCCTCCTCCTGCTCCTCCTCCGAGCAAGGGCGCGCTCAAGCCCTGCTCCTGCTGCTGCTGCGGGTGCGGGTGCGCGCGCCGCCCGCCGTCGTCGTCGCCGTCGTCCTCCTCCTCCTCCGTCTCGGGGCCGCTGCGCCCGTCCTCGCTCATTGCCTCGGCCTCCTCCTCCGCCGTGTGCAGCACGGGCGCCTGCCCGCCGCCCGCCCCGGTCCCCGGGGGCGGCGCGCGCAGCGCCATGCCCTCGGCGCGAGGGTCGACCCGGTGGATCGTGAACGGCGGGTCGAGCGCCGCAAACCCGCCGAGCGGCGGGCGCGACGAGGCCGTCACGAACCGCAGCAGCGCCGCGCGCTCGGCGGGCCCGAACTCGCCCAGCACCCGCCAGAAGGCGCGCACGGCGCGCGAGGCGGGCGTGTACCCGCCGCTGTACAGGGCGTGCGCCCTCAGGTCGTCGACCCACCCGGCGCCGCCCGCGCCGCCGCCGCCGCCGCCAAAGCCGCCGCCCAGCGCGCCGCCGCCGATCACCAGATTCAGCTCGGCCGGCGTGAACACCCTTATCCACTCGTTCGCGATGACGGCGGAAAAGCCGCGGCGGAAGGCGCGCGCGGGGGCGCCCAGGGCCGCGCGCAGGTGGTAGTCGGCCAGCAGCGAGACGTAGAGCAGGCGCGTCGCGTCCGAGACGGGCTCGTCGCCGCGGCCGGGCAGCAGCGCCGTCGTCACGCGGCGCCCCAGCGACTCGCGCTCGGCCGAAAAGGTGAGGCCTAGGTCGGCGACGTCGCCGGGATAGGTTCGGACGGCCTGGATGGCGCGCCAGAGGGCCGGGTCGAGCGTGGCCAGGTCCTCGACGCTGCAGCCGCCCGTGGCCATGGCACCCTCCTCCTCCTCCTCCTGGTCGTCGAACTCATCGCCGCCGCCGCCGTCTGCCCGCGAGGCCGCCGGGCCGCCGCCGGCCGAGCCGCCGCCGGCGGCGCCGCCGCCGCGCTGCTGCCTCTGCGCTGCCGCCCGCAGCGCCCGCCGGCGCCTCGCCGCCGCCGCCGCCCGCGGGTCGTCTCCGGCCTGCAAGAAGGTCGCGAAAAAGGGCGCCAGCTCGACGCCGACGCCGACGCCCTCGTACAGCGCCCGGCCCAGGAGCGCGCCGGCAAATTCGCACAGCCCCAGGCCGTCGGGCAAGCTCTCGGCGGCGGGGCTCGGATACACCAGGCCGTCGGGCTGCGTGGCGGCAAACAGGCCATAGTTACCCCGCACCGCGCGCTCGAGCGCCAGGTCGAGCATCTCGCGCGTCAGGCCGCCGTGGTCTATGCCGGGTTCCTCGCGGCCGTAGTCGTCGACAAAGGTGACGTCGAGCCGTCGCTTGAGCTCGCGCGAAGGGAGGCCGCCCAGGGCCGCAAAGGCGTCGTCGAGGACGGCCGAGCGGCGGACGGCCAGGCGGAGGGGCGGGGCGGAGCCGTCGGCGCGGGCGTGGGCGGCCGCAGCCCCGGCGCCGGGCCAGCGGTGGCGCTCGCGGTCGAGGCCGACGAGCCGGCGGAAGAGGTCGAGGCGGTGGTCGAAAGGCAGGCACTGGGGCGCCGCGCGCAGGAGGGCGGCCATGACGGCCGGGTGGCGGTCGGCCATCGAGGGGGCAGAGGCGGACGTGCCCGCCGCGGCCGCCGCCGCCGCCGCTGCTGCCGCTCCTGCTGCCGCCGCCGCGCCGCCGCCGCCGAGCCGCTCCGCCAGCGCCTCGGCGAGCGCGTCCGCGCGCTGCGCGATGGCCGCGACCGCGGCCTGCGCCGAGGGCACCAGGCGGCCAAGGCGGCCCGGGGGCGACGGTTGGCCGGCGGCCGCGCCAGATGCTGTCGCCGCCGCCGCTGCCAACCCGCCGCGCGCGCCGCCCGCGCCCGCTTGCCCCGCGCCCGCGCCCGCGCCTGCGCGCCGCGTCCACCCCCTGTCCTCGTCAAACTCGTCCTCGTCAGCATCGCCCTCGCCCTCGCCCTCGCCCTCGCCCATGAAATGGTCGCCGTCGCGCTGGCGGGCGGCCGCGGGCACCCGGCGCAGCGGGTGCAGCGGGGCGGCGGGGGCCGCCATGGCTGCAAAGGCGGCGGGCTCGCCCTGCTGCGGCGGCTGCTGCTGCTGCTGACTCAGCGGCGGCGGCGGCGGGCGGAGCCGCATCTCCCTCTCCTGCGCGGCCGCGAGCGCCTCGTACGGCGCGAGCCAGAGCGCCGGCTGGCAGAAGGCGCGGCGGGCGTCGCGGTTGGACAGGCGCCGGAGGGCGACGGGGGCGGCGCGCCGCAGCAGGTCCTGCCCGAGGGCGAGGGTGCGAGGGTCGAGCGCCGCCGCCGCGCGCGCGAGCGCGGCCGCCGACGCCGCGGACGACGCCGCCGCCGACGACGACGCGCCGCCCGGCCCCTGCTGCTGCTGCTCGCGGGTCAGCGGAAAGTGCGAGTGGAACACGAGCGAGTTGAGCGTCGCCGCGATCGCGCGCGTGCCGGCCGCCGTGAACGGCTTGCCGCGCGCGTGGATGTCGTCGTCGTCCAGCACGAGCAGGAGGCGGCCGTACGCCGCCGCAAACACGCCGAGCGCCAGGGCGCCGGCGGGCGGCAGGCCGGCGACGCCCGCACGGCAGGCGGCGACGTCCAGGCCGAGGCTCGCGGCCGCGGGCGCCTCGAGAGGCAGGCCCAGGGCGGGGGAGAGCCAGCGCCAGAGGCGCGGGAGGACGGCCGGGGCGAAGGCGAGCGTCCCAAGCACGGCGGTGTTGAGCGAGGCGGCAGAGGTGGCGGCGGGGGCGGCGGAAGCGTGGGCGGCGGCCGAGGCGGCCTGCGGGCCCCCTGCTCGGCCCGTAGGCGCTGCCGCCGCCGCGCGGCGCGCGCGCGACTCGACGCGCGCGCCCCAGACGCCGAACGCGCCCCCGCCACCGGCCGCGGCGGACGGGCCCTCCTGGCCCTCCATCCCGTCCCCGTCCTCGTCGTCGCTGCTGGCGCCGCCCCCCGCCCCCGCGGCATGCGCGAGCGCGGCCGCCGCCCGCCGCCGCGCGTCGCCCGACGCGCACGCCGCGCCCGCCGCCCCGGCCTCGGGCAGGTGGCACGCCAGCCGCAGGGCGTAGCCTAGGAAGACGCCCATGCGGGCGTCCTGGTCCAAGGCGCCGGGGTTGGCGGCCGCCTTGTTGCCGCCTCCGCCGCTGCCGCCGCCGTTCCCGCCGTTCCCGCCGCCGCCGCCGCAGCCGGGCGAAGACAGTGCCTCCATGATGAGCACGAGGTGCGAGGGCGCGGCGAGCGTGCGGGCGGCCTCAGCGGCCGCGGCGTTCTTGCCGCCGCTCCCGTCGTCGGGGTCGGCGCCGCCGTCGTCGCCCCGGTGGTCGTCGTCGTCGTCCAGGTCGGCCGCGGACAGCAGGGCGACGGCCGCGCGGCAGAAGCGGGCGGCGACGGCCGGGCTCGACAGGGCGAGCGCCGCGCGCCCGGCGGCGGCGGCGGCGCCCTGGACGGGGGGGGGCGCGGCCAGAACGCGCGCGAGGGCCGCGAGGACCCAGAGCGCGCGCGCTCCGCGCAGCGGGGACGTGCTCAACGTCGCTGGCGTGGCTGCCGGCAGCGGCGCGGACCACGAGGAGGAGGAGGAGGAGGCAAAGGGAGGCCGAGGAGGAGCGGCGGGCAGGCGGGCGTCCCGCTGCTGGCGCGCGGCGCGCCCCGCCTCGTCCAGCAGCAGGAGCGCCAGGGAGCACGGCTGCTGCGGCGGCTGCCGGGGGGCCGTCGGTGAAGGCAGGGGCAGGGGCGCCTCGAGGCGCGGCGACAGCGCCGGCAGGTGCGGGCGGAGCGCCATGCACGACAGCAGCTGAGAGACAAAAGCGGCGCGGCAGGGGCGCGGGCGGCCTTGCTGCTGCTGCTGCTGCTGCTGCTGCTGCTGCTGCTGCTGCTGCTGCTGCTGCGCCTCTTGCGCCGCCCGCAGCTCGTCGCCCTCGAGCGCCATCGTGCACGTCAGCAGCGCGCGCTGGAGGGTGAGCGCGGAGGAGACCGGCGCGCCGCCGCCGGCAACCGGCGGCGGCGCCAGCGCGGCGAGGGGCGCCGGCTGCGGTCGGGTCGCCTGGCTGACGACGACCGAGGACGAGAGCAGGCGCCGCGTCGCGCAAAAGAGCGGCAGCGGGGCAGCCGCGAGGCGCGCCAGCACGCCCGCCGTCAGGTCGCGCGCCCGGTCCTTGTCGCGGCGCAGCGCGTCGTCGCCCGCCGCCGGGAGAGAAGAAGGAGACGGGGGGGGGGGCCACCGCCACTGCGCGCTGTCGGTGAGCAGGGCGACGACGCGGAGGGCGGCGGCGTCGAGCAAGGCGCTGCCGGATGCGGCGGCGCCGCCGCCGGCGGGGGACAGAGGGGGCGCGGCGGCGGCGGCGGCGGCAGCGGCCGGAGGACGAGAGCCGATTGGGGGCAGCGGCGTGCACTGCACGGCCGCGCAGCACAGCTGGCACATGCGCGCGGCCTGCCGCTGCCACTCGGCTGTCGCCGCCGCCCCCCCCTCTTGCTGCCACGCCCGCCGAACAAACGGCGGCGGCTCCCACGCGCTGCCGCCCTCGCCCGTTGCCGCCGCTGATCCCGCTTGCGTTGCCGGCGCCGAGAACGACCGGATCACCAGCGCGAGCGTCCCGCGCAGCGCCGAGCCCCAGTCGGACGAGGGGATGCGCAAGGGCGCCCCCGCGTCCAGTATCGCGCGCGACCCGCTCTGGCCGGGCGGCAGCAGGGCGGACAGCAGCGCCGCGACGGGCGGCGACGGGTCGGCGGCGGCGGCGGCGGCGGCGGCGGCGTGCGCGGCGCGCCAGGACGCCAGCAGGGCGTCGCGCCTGCGCGCGCGCGCCGCGTGCCCACGCCACGCGGCCTGAACGCGCGTGGCGGCGGCGGCGCGGCGGCGCAGCTCGGCGCGGCCCTCGCGCTCGCGGCGGGCGGCGGCGAGCAGCTCCTCGCGCGTCTGCTCGCGTAGGGCGCCGCCGCCTCGTCCGCCTCGTCCGCCGCCGCCGCCGCGCGCTCCGCCGACGCCGCGCCCTCCGCCGATGCTGCCCGAAAAATTGGTCGTGCCAAACATGCTTGAGACCGGTGCTGATCGAGCCGAGGTGCTAGGCTCGGACACAGAGAGGGGGCGCGCCGCGCGCGCGCGCGCCCGCTCACTCCCCCTTTTCCGGGGCGACGCTTTTGCCGCGTTTAAAGACGATGTCCTCTCGCGAAACGCAACGAGAGTGATTGCGAATCACTGATTAGCGACAAGCCACTGCCAGGCAAGGGAGCCGTGTGTTTGGGACAGTCGATGAAAGATGTGAGAAGGCGCTGTGTTCGCGTGCGCATGCACGGCGTGACCTCTTCTTCGCCTCCACCCTCGATTTTCGTTCCGACGGGGAACGCCGACGTCTGACGCCGAGACGCCGCTCTTTCCGGCGCCTCGCGCGCGCGCTCGCCGCCTCTTGACGCTTTACAACGAATCCACCCTAGCACTCTATTTCAAATGCAGTACCGGTACGTCACGTACCTCCCCGCCGTCTCCGAGGGCCTCACGATGCGCACCACCTGCCCCCGCTGGAGGCCGTAGTAGCGCGCGACGGGATCCGCGAGCTGCACGCGCGGCAGCTGCGCCTCGCGCACCCTGTAGCGCGACAGCAGCGTGCGCTTCTCGTCCTCGGAGAGGACGCGGTGCTCCGGCACGAGGACGTGGTGCGTGATGTTGACCAGCAGCTCGGCCTCGGTGAAGATCTCGATGGCCTGCCGCCCGCTCAGCTCGGACACCACCGCCCGCGCAAAAGGCGTCAGCGACTGCGCGACGACCATGATCGCCCGGGAGACGCCCTCCTCTCGCATGCGGTCCGTCAGCGCCTTGATGGTCTTGACGCCCACTTTACTCTCCTCGGGAAAAAAGACGAACAGGCGGCGCGTGGGGTCCTCGTGGTGCGGGCACAGGATCGTGAGCTCGGGGCGCGAGGGCTGGTCGCCAAACTGCTGCCGGAACTCCTCTCTGGAGGCGTCGAGCGCGTCCGAGGCGACCAGGTAGCCGCGGTCCTGGAGCATCTGCCAGCACGTGCGGCGCACCTGGTACAGGCGCGTGAGCTGGTCCATTTTATGTTCTGCTGCTGCTGTTTAGACGCGGGCTGTCGCGGGCTCTCAGCGCTCAGGCGGGGCCCGCGGGGCGGCCGCCGCGGCGGCGCAGAAAGTCGGCGACGGCCGCCTCGGCGCGGGGGAGCGGTGGCCGCGGCGCGAGCGGCTGGAGCTCGATCTCGCGCGCTGGTGCGGCGGTGTCGCGGCCGACGTCGGCGAGGGTGGCGCTGCTGTCGGCGTCGTCGCTGGCGTCGCCGTCGGCGCTGATGGCGTCGTCAGCGGCGGCGGCAGTCGCACGGTCGCTGGCGTCGGGCGCGCGAGCGGGCGGCGGAGCGGCGGCGGCGGCGGCGGCGGCGGCCGGACGCGCGGCGGCTCGGCGTGCGCCCGTTCCGTTCGTCGTCGGCGAGAGGCCACCGAGCTCGGCGGTGGTCGCGGCGTAGACACCAAGGCCCACGACAGCGGCCACGCACAGAAAGATGCCGAGCTCCTGGAGCGCGATGAAGCGGACGGCGACGACGACGAGGGCGAGGAGGATCGCGGCCGGCAGCGTCGGGACGGGGGACGACGACGGGCGCGCGGCGCGGGGGGGCATGTAGTGTGGTTGATGTTGAGGGTGGTGTTCTTTGTCGATTGTGTTGGATTGTGAAGAGAGCGGCGTGTCTTTTGCAGAAGGACTGTCAGACTCCATGTGTGAAGTGATCGATCAGCTCGTCCTCACACACAGGCACAACACGCTACTTCCACCCGCATCATCACCTACAACACCTTCCATCGACACCACCATCAGCATCAACGTTCGCAGTGGCAAAAAGAGCTGGGCTCCAAACACTATCTCCTCCTCCTCGGAGACGTCCCAGGCTCTCTCTCTCCTGCTCAACCCCCATTGATTTGGAGAAACACACGCTCGCCCTACCGCTGGTGGCAACCTCTGGTGGCAACCTCGCGCGCCGCCGCGGAGCAGCAACATCGGCCCCGCCAACGAGATGTCGGCGCCGTCGCCGTCGTCGGCCGCCGTCGTCCGCTCGCTGTTTGTCACGCTGCGCCGCTCGCTGATCGGCAAGCCGTGGCAGCAGCGCGCCGTCGCGCGCGCCCTGGGCCTGTCGCGCCGCATGCAGACGGTCGAGCAGCCCAACACGCCCTCGGTGCGCGGGGCCGTGGCCAAAGTGGCGCACCTGGTCGACGTCGAGACGGACGCCGCGCGCGCGGCGAGGCTGGCCGCCGAGGCGCGCGCCGCGCTGCCGCGGCCGCCGTTTGTGGTGCGGCACAGCGAGTTCTTCGGGACGGGCGCGTTCGCAGGGGCGGCCGCGGCGGCGCAGCAGCAGCAGAAGCAGATGCGGTAGCGACGGTTTGGCGGAGGCGGGTTTATCGGGTAGATGAAACCGAGCGAGCGCCAAGGAGGGCGCCGACTCCCTGCCCCCCCGCGCCGCGCCCCGCTCGCGTGTCCAACGCCTAGCTTTCTTCGGAAAAGAGAGCGACGATACAGATCTGCAGAGTGTATAGCATGTGTGGCTCGGACCTTGTTTGGGGCTCTTGCCGACCTCCTATCTAAAAAAAAACCATCGGGAAGAAAGAGGACGAATGAAATGGAATGGGGTGTGTTCGAGAAAGGGGCGGGAGACGGGGGCAGCTTCGGGCCGGCGCTCGCCCCGTCGGCACAAAACGACAAACGGGGCGACGAAAACAGGGAGGGGCGAGAGAGATGAGATCGGACAAAGACACACGAGGAGGGGGCACGTCGGGCCAAGACCCCGACCCACGCCTGATCACCGGTACACGCTCACGTCCACCAGGCCCGTGGCGATCGCCGCGCCCAGCAGCGCAAAGGGCAACAAGATGGCCGCCACGCCTACCCAGGCCAGCGGGTCCTTGAACGGGTTGGCGCCCTTCTTCTCGGCCGCCGACACCCAGTACTCCTCGGGCTCCTCCTCGCGGGAGAGGGTGACGCGGTCGCCCTGGCCCTCGTCGTCGCCTGCTTGTGCGTGCGTTGGTTGCGTGTGAGGGGGAAAAGGGTTGTTGGTTACGGGGCGTCGTTTGGCGGCGGACGATGCGGACCCTCTCTCTCGAGCGCGCGATCGCGCGCACGCGGGGGGCACCGCCGACCGCCGCGTTTGTGGCGGCACGGGCGACGGGCGTCCGGCGTTCGTCTCTCGTGGATTGGGGGGCGCGCGCGCGCGCGATGCCGCGACGACGTCAGACGCACTCAACTCTTGTTGCCGCCAAAGAGGGCCTGCACGCGCACCGACGGGCACGCGCGGCGGGCCGAGCCAGGGGACGCTTGCCTCAGGGGGAGGGCCTTGAGGCTGCGGGCGCGCTTGGCGCCGCAGAACGCGGACGAGGCCGAGGAGGTGGCGCGGAGGGCGGTCATTGTCGTTGAGGATGGGGCGATTGCGTGGTTGGGGGTCGGTCGCATAGGGAGAGGCCGCGAATGTTGAGGATTGGGGGGCGCGGATTGAATGGATTTTTGTTGGACGAAAGGAAGAAGTTTGGCGTGAAATCGCGGCCACTCTCGCGACCCAACAGCAGCAGCATCAACATCACGTGCACCCCTTCTTCTTGTCGACAGAGGAATAAAAGCTCACGCGCGCGCGCCCCCTCTCCACCAACCGACGCGCTTTCAAGGAGCGGTTTCTCCATCAGCGGAACGTTCCCTTCCTTGTCCGTGTCTCCGATCAGGCGCCTCGCCGACCACGCGCGGCATCCGTCTGTCGAGCCAGGAGCCAAGGGCAGGGCCAGGCGCGGGCGGGGCTTGTTTAAGAACGCGTTTTTCCTTTTGCGCGCCGTCTCCGCGCGCGCGCGCTCGCGTCTGCGTTCACTCGCGCCGCCCGCTCTTGCCCGCGCGGCCGCTTGCCCTAGTTTGCCCCGCGTGACGCCGGCATCAACAGCGCCCCCATAGCGGAGTCATGAACGTCGGACCTGGAGGATTCGGTAAGGGCCCACAGGGCCACAAGACAAGCAAAAAACGGCAACAGCCTCGCAAACTTTGTCTGCCGGCGCGCGCCGCGCCGTCCCTCGCACCCCCCCGCTCCCTCTCTCTCACCCCCCCCCCCCCCCAAACGCGAAAAAACACACGCAAACAACAGCCGACGCGCCCGTCACCAAGGCCGTCGTCCTCGCGTCCGCGGCCGCGTCCATCCTGGCCAGCGCCGGCCGCGCGCCAGGAGGAGGGGGAGGCGGGGGAGGGGGCGCTGCCGCCCCCCCGCTGCTCTTGCTGCCCGGCCCGCTGGCCGCCGCCGCGTCGGCGCTGTCGTTCGCGTCTGCCGGGGAGCTTTTTTCGGGCCTGTCGCTGCTCTACAGCCAGCGCCTGCTGGAGCGGCAGTCCGGCACGGCCCAGTACGGCGCGTACGTGGGGGTGATCGCGGGGGCGGCGGCACTGCTGCAGGCGGCGCTGTCGGCGGGGGCAGCCGGCGCGCCCTCGCCCTCCTCCTCCTCCTCCTCCTCGGCCCCCGCGCCCGCCGTCTCGCTGCCGCTCGCCTTTGCCTTTGCGGGCCTCGTCCCCTTTGCTGCCGACGTCCCGCCCCAGGCCCGCTTCAGCATCCTCGGCGTCCCCTGCACCGACAAGGCGTTCTCCTACCTGGCGGCCGCCCACGCCCTCTGGAGCGCCGGCGCCCGGCGCGGGCTGCTCGCCGCGGCCGCCGGCCTGGCCGCCGGCCTGCTCTACCGGCTGGACGCGTTCGGCGTGCAGCGGCTGCGCTTGCCGCGGTGGCTGTGCGGCGGGTCCGGGGGAGGCGGGGGGTCAGGGCCGCCCGCGCGGGTGCTGGTGCCGCCCGTGCTCGACCCGGCGGCCGCGGGGGCCGGGGACGACGATTTCTTCTTCGGGGCGGGGGGCGGAGGCGGCGGCGGCGGAGGCGGGCGGGGCGGCGGCGGCGCGGAGCAGCTGCAGGCGCGGCCGCAGATGAGGCAGAGGAGGTGATGTGCAGAACTGGTTGAGGTCGGTGCTTTGGTGTAGCGTCGTCGAGTCTTGGCGTTTAGATTAAAAGCAACTCTCCACTCTCTACTGCCCGCCGCCGCCACCCGGCCCCGCCGCCTCGTCCTCGTCGTCCTCCTCGTCGCTCTCGTTCTCGCTGTCGCTGCCGGCGCCGCCCGACCCGGTGGCCTCGCCCTCCTCTCCCCCGCTCTCGCTCTCGCTCTCGCTTGCGCTGCCGCCGCTGCTGCCGGTCCCGCCGCCCAGCTCCCGTTCGAGCGCCTCCGCCAGGCGCGCGCGCCGCTCCAGCACCTCGCGCTCGGCCTCCCGCAGCTCGCGCACGTCCAGCGACAGGCCGACAAGGGCCTCGTGCGCGTGCCAGTCGTGGGCAAAGGTGGAATGGCGGCCATATCGGCCTCGCGCCGCGCGGCGTGCGCGGCCGCGATCGGCAGCGCGCGGGCCGCAGGGGTCGGCAGCACAGGGGCGTTCGCGGCCAGCAGCTCGACGAGCATCTGAGCGCACCATGGCTCCGGAGGCTGCCAATTTTGGGATAAGACGAGACAGTCTGCCGCGCTACAGCCACAGAATATGAGACGGCCCGCCGCGTCTCGGCGGACGAGCAGCGAAAGATCTCGAGCGTCAGGTCGCGGCGGTCGCCTCGCGCGAACGAATGCATGCAGGCCTGCATCAAAGGCGTATGACCATACCCGCCCACTTTGTCGACCGAGACGCCGCGCTCGATCAGCCGCCGCAGCGCCGCGAGATCGTTCATGCCCACGGACCAGATGACGGCTGCAGACCAGTCCCCCCCCTCGGCGCCGTTCTTGACCAAGAGGCAGATCAGGTCGTAGCGCTGCAGCCGGCTCGCGGCACGCAGCGGCGTCTCTCCATTTGAACCGGCCTGGTTGACGGCCGCTGACGAGCGACTGCGCTTGATCGCACGACGCACCTCCTCGACGCTCCCGCCAGCCGCGACCGCGCGGTAAACGCTGTCGTCAGCGCTGAACGGGGCGCCGCCGGCAGCCGATGACGACATTTTGCTCTTTGCTTTCAGCTCGTTGGTGCTTTTTGCTCACTTGTGCGTCTCGAGCACGGACAGTCGGAGCCCTGTAGGAAGGCAAGCAATGTCCCCCGCGCGCAGGAAAATAGGCGGGCGCGCGGACACAAAACGGCGGCTGCACCGACGACAGCTCGCGTTTTTGTGTTTCAGTGGCAGAGGGGAGAATCTTGTTTTTGCTATCTTTTTAGTCTTCGGTGGTGGTGCGTTGTGTTCCTGAATAGTCGAGGGCGGCTGCGGTCAGAGCCAGGTTGTTGGGTTTGCTGTTTGTGTGTGTGCGAGAGTGAGCGGTCGATCGCTGAAACGATGGAGAGTGCGTCGCTTTTGGCTTGCGTTTCTCGAGCGGGGGGCTGCTCGTTGTCCGCCCGGGCGAGGGCGCCCTGTAAACCCGAAGTTTGCTCCAGGCGGCCGCCGCAGGCGCCTCGGCCGAGGAGGTGGCCGCGGCCGCGCGCGGGGGCCCCGTCGTGCGCCCCTTGCACTGGCTCATGGCCGCGCTCGCCGCCGTCAAGGCGGCCACGCTCGTCTGCCAGGCCGTGTCCATCC
>Ga0209390_10002137_pt1 | contig 35744 bp, 36 predicted proteins | sample BON01_FD_187212 | JGI IMG/M metagenome (GOLD analysis project Ga0209390, IMG submission 187212) | Freshwater microbial communities from Lake Bonney liftoff mats and glacier meltwater in Antarctica - BON-01 (SPAdes) (version 2) | ecosystem: Environmental > Aquatic > Freshwater > Ice > Glacier...
TCATCAAGGCAAGGGATCTTGCCGAATTGTGCGCCTTCGCCCCCGAACCCCGGTACATCAAACGGGACAAACGCCTCCGCAAATCCCCCGTGGAATCAGGGATTCTCACCTTAGGCTGACGCGAATGTGCGTCAGCCCAGCCCTTGATTGATAAGATTGAGAATCTCAACCCGTCCTGTGCGGTTTTTTGATGAACTGATAACCACCGGCGGAGTGCCTTTCAGGTGTTCTGGCATCGCAGCGAGGAAGGCATCGACAGAGGCCCGCGTTTTGCTGGCGGATTGCTTGTCAGCCTTAGTGAAAATTAAGGCAAAGGGCACGCCAGTTTCTCCAAGCCAATTGATGAAATCGATGTCGATACGCTGCGGAGGTAAACGCGAATCGATTAGTGTGAACACGCGCCGGAGGTTTCCCCGTGAATTGAGATAGTCGCCGACGGATTCGTTGAAATCAATCTTTTGAGTCCTCGCCACCTTCGCGAATCCATATCCCGGGAGATCCACGAGGCTCCAAGTTTCATTCATCACGAAAAAGTTCAGCAGCTGTGTCTTCCCCGGCGTGGATGAAACTTTCGCGAGACTATCCTTATTAGAAAGCATATTGATTATCGAGGATTTCCCGACATTTGATCTGCCGATGAACGCGAACTCTGGCCGGTCCCATTTTGGTGCAGCCTCGATGTCGCGGGCGCTGATATGAAATGTAGCGGATTGGATTCTCACAAACCAGACTTCGGGCGCGATGGCCTACGCGCAAGGAAATACCCTTCTTGAATTTCAGTGACTAACTTCTTCTAATTGTTCCCGAATTTCTTGGATCGCGAACTCGGCCGGGGCGAGGCGAAGACCTGTAGGATCGTAATTCTCAGGACTGATCAAATTCAGACGAGGCATCACATTCGCTGGTTTCGTAGTGGCTTGACTAGCCCGACAATCGAGCAACCTTTATAACGATGACTACGCCGAGCGAAGAGAATTTCAATGACTACAAGAAAGCCGAGAAGAAGGCGCTCGAAATTCTGTCGGAGATGAAGGCTACCAGTCCCAAGCAAAACGATATTGAACTCGCGCTTCTCGTGGCAATTTTCGAGCTGCACAAAGGCGAGATGCCAGCCGCAACCGTAGCCAAGATCATCAACGGGCACCTTGCCCAAGTTGTGCCTCATTATAGTGCAAGGGAATCCCCAAAAAATTGAATGAGATCCCGCAACGTAATTCTCGAGATTTGCCGATAAAAAAATCTTTCGGGTTCAGTCGTCGCTTTTCAACGTTCGTCCTAGGAGTTTCTTGGTTGAATATGAAAGGGGTCAGGATTCGCATCGTGAATTTTCCGTCATTCGAATCACATGTTCCTAGGCAAATAGAACAACCTCCTTTTCCCCGCCCTCCGGTCCGGCCAATGGCTGTTTTAGAAGCCTCCCGCCAAAAGTAAATTCCTAGCAATCAATGCTCGTTCATGAAGAGCAAGCCAACCTACCCAGCCCTAGAAGCCTGGCTCCGTGAGCAGAAGAGCGCCAAACTTGATGCCGTTTCGGTGGCCAAACTTAACGACAGTATCACCGGCTACCATCACACGGATGAATCCCGAAGCGAGATTCTCGCTACCAGCGGAATCGCAGACGACGGTAGCATTCTCGACGCAGTGAGTCTCAACACTCTGGACACTGGCAGAGCTTCCACGCCCAGCAAATCATCGGTTAATCGCATGGGGCGGCAGTCGGGGAATCCCGTTTGACGGCTTTGACCTGGGGCTTTCCAAGTCAAAATTCCTTTTACCGAAATTGTTCCAATAACTACCACATGATGGTAAAATAACTAAGTTGACGAGACATCGAACGACCTATCCTTCATTAACAGTCCGCCACCCCAATCGCGGATTCGATTATCTTGTGTCATCATCAAGAAAGAAACTCAATGTCCAACCGAAAGAAAGCCAAAGGTGTTCCCTGTGATCCCGACCACTGCATTCAAGTCCGGGGCGCGCGCGTCCACAATCTGAAGAACATCGATGTCGACCTGCCACGCAATGCACTCGTCGTTTTTACCGGCATTTCGGGTTCCGGAAAGTCGTCGCTGGCATTCGGCACGCTGTTCGCTGAATCGCAACGCCGTTATCTCGACTCGGTGTCGCCCTACGCGCGTCGATTGATCGATCAAGTCGGCGAGCCGGACGTCGATGCGATTGACGGGCTGCCACCCGCGGTCGCCCTCCAGCAGCAACGCGGAACACCGTCCGCCAGATCATCGGTCGGTAGCGTTACCACGATTTCCAATGCGCTGCGTATGCTCTATTCGCGGGCGGGATCTTACCCGCGTGGTCAGGGAATCCTGTATGCGGATTCCTTTTCTCCAAACACACCTGAGGGTGCCTGTCCTCGTTGCCATGGCATCGGTCGTATCTTCGAGGTGACTGAAAAGTTGCTGGTGCCCGATGATACCAAAACGATTCGAGAGCGAGCCATCGTCGCTTGGCCGCCGGCGTGGCAAGGTACAAACCTCCGCGGGATTTTGGTTACACTCGGTCACGACATCGACATCCCCTGGAAAGATTTGCCGAAGAAATCCCGCGACTGGATTCTCTACACCGATGAAACCCCCTCCGTGCCAGTCTATCCCGGATACAACGTCGAGGAGGCTCGCGAGGCGATGGCACGCGGCGATGAGGCAAGCTACATGGGCACGTTTTCGGGTGCCCGGCGCTACGTGCTGCACTCGTTCGCGACGACACAAAGCCAACTGACCAAGAAGCGGGTTTCCCGGTTCATGGAAATTTCGGAGTGCCCAGACTGCCATGGTAAAAAACTAAAGCGCGAGTCGCTTTCGGTGAAATTCGCTGGGCTCGATATCGGTGAATTATCGCAGCTGACGTTGAACGAGCTCGCGCGGCACCTCCGCGTTGCCGCCAATACGAAACCGACATCGAACGACCAACATCGGGAAAAAACCATCGTCGCCCAGAGGATTGCGCGCGACGTTCTTGCCCGGGTCGAAGCGCTCACGAAGCTGGGCTTAGGCTACCTATCGCTTGAAAGAAGCACCCCAACGCTATCGCCCGGCGAACTCCAACGCCTGCGATTGGGCACCCAGATTCGGTCGCAACTTTTTGGCGTTGTCTATGTTCTCGACGAGCCATCTGCCGGTCTGCACCCCATCGATACCCAAGCACTGCTTGGCGCGTTGGATGAGCTCAAGGCGGCCGGCAACTCGTTGTTCGTGGTCGAGCACGATGTCAGTGTGATCCGACATGCCGACTGGATTGTGGACATCGGGCCTGACGCAGGAACCCATGGCGGCGAAGTGGTTTATAGCGGTCCGTTAGACGGACTTCGCAAAGTGAAAAAGTCGCACACGAGTAGCTATCTTTTCTCAAACGCCGGTGCGACGGATCACACCCCGCGAAAGCCGACAGCTTGGTTAAAGCTGGAGAAAATCGAGCGGAATAATCTCCGGGGACTGGACGCTGAATTTCCTCTCGGCGTATTAACGACTGTTACCGGTGTGTCGGGATCTGGAAAGTCCAGCCTAGTCAGCCAGGCAACGGTCGAACTCGTGCGCGATGCGCTCGGGCAGAAAAAACCCGACGAGTCCCCATCTGGTGAGGCGGATCTATTGGAACGCGATCTAGAAACGTCCACCTGCGGGCGAATTGTCTCGGGGCTGGAACACGTCCGCCGTTTGGTGACCGTTGATCAGAAACCGATCGGCCGCACCCCGCGATCCAATCTTGCCACCTACACCGGCTTGTTCGACCACGTTCGGAAGTTGTTTGCATCAACTCGCAAAGCCAAGTCGCGACGCTACGATGTCGGGCGCTTTTCATTCAACGTGATCAAAGGACGCTGCCCGAACTGCGAAGGGGCCGGTTTTGTCAGCGTGGAGCTGTTGTTTCTCCCCAGCGTCTATACGCCATGCCCGGTGTGTCGGGGCCAGCGCTATAATGAGGAAACGCTCGAGATCACCTATCGCGATAAGAACATCGCCGAAGTTCTCGACCTTACTGTTGAAGCCGCGCACGTGTTTTTCGAAGGAGAGGCGCCAATCCTCCGCGCCCTTGATGCATTACTGCAAGTTGGACTCGGCTACCTGCGACTCGGGCAACCCGCCACCGAACTTTCGGGTGGTGAAGCACAACGAATCAAACTTGCCACCGAACTACAGCGCGGGCAGCAAGGCGACACACTCTACATTCTCGATGAACCAACGACTGGTCTGCATCCGTCCGACGTATCGATGCTGATGGCCCAATTGAACGGCCTCGTGGACGCAGGCAATTCCGTCATCATGGTCGAACACGACATGCAAGTGGCCAGTAGCAGTGACTGGCTCATCGACATCGGCCCCGGCGCGGGCGATGAAGGCGGACTCGTTGTTGCCCAAGGAAAACCAAGAGAAGTAGCAAAGTCTAAGTCCAGTCGGACGGCTCCATTCTTATTTAAGTAACACCTTACGATGGACGAAAGCTTATTACTAAATTGATTCATTTACCTAGTGGCGGCTCTGGCGGCTCCGTTGGATCGACGGTTCGGCGTGGGCGCAGTCTTTTGGGGGTCCTTGCGGATAAATACTACATTCGATTTCAAAGCCTGACTTACCACGAAAGCCTAAAACCGCCCAAAAGAACCAATGAGCCAAACCCCTATCAATCCCACCGCTGCCACCTGCATCAAGATCGGTTCCGGAGCCGGAGGGCAGGCGCTCGGGCTGGAGATGGCGGGGTTTGAGGCATTGGCGCATGTGGAGAACGACAGGCATGCGTGTGCGACCTTGCGGTAGAACCGGCCGGGTTGGAATGTGTTGAAAAAGTGCCGAGTGATTTGACGGCGGGTATGATTTTACTGGCCGTCTATGTCTGCTGCGCTCCACTGTGGTTGTTGGGAAGATTGGACCCACAGATTACACAGATGGACACAGATTTTAAGAATCCGAGGGAACGGCCATTCAGGTCGGATGAGCACGGCAGGGCTTTTACCGGATTTCCAAGATTGATACCATCGCTTAAAGCTGTTCGCATGAACTAATAATCTCGACCGTAACATCCCATATACTCGATTCCGTTGATTCAAGCGGATTGCGGGCGTGTTTGGAGAAGTCGCGGGGCGAGCGGAGCGATGCGGGGCAGTTTTTCACGCCGACTCCGATTGCCCGGTGTCTGGCTGGATGGTTTGGTCTGAAGGGGTTGAATCGTCGGGCTTTGCATCTTTTTGATGCCGGGGCAGGGGGGTCGGGGTGTTGACTGCGGCAGTGTTGGAACGGATCACGAAACTGCGAGCGGCAGGGGCTTTACCGAAGCTGGAGACGATCACACTGGAGGTCTGGGAGTTGGATCATGATTTTATCCCTCACTTACGGAAGAATCTTGAGGCTAGTGCAGAGGTTTTGGAGCAGGCAGGCATCCGGGTAAGAATCGATCTCCACCAAGAAAATTTTATCGAAGGTGCTGTGCGCTCGATGGATAGTGGATTGTTTCAAGGAGACGAATCTCCGGGAGTGACCCATGCGATTCTTAATCCACCTTACCGGAAGATCGCGACGCGATCGCGGGAGAGGATCTTGCTGAACTCCCTCGGCATGGAAACCTCCAATCTGTATGCGGCTTTTGTTTGGCTTGCCTTTCGGCGTTTGGTCAGTGGCGGGGAGTTGTCCGCCATCACACCACGCAGTTTCTGCAACGGTCCTTATTTCCGCGAGTTTCGCCGGGATCTGGTGGCGGAATCGAATTTCCAACGGGTTCATGTTTTCTATTCCCGCTCGGAGGCCTTCGGTCGTGACGAGGTGCTCCAGGAGAACATCCTTTTTCATCTCACCAAGGGCGGAGCCAAAAGGCGGAAGGTCATGGTTTCGACCGGAAGTCTCGAATGCCCCGTGGAGGTAAGCGTCGCGTCGGATCGGTTTGTGCGGGTGGACGATCCCGATAAAGTCATCCACATCGCCACGGAAATGGACGCGGATGAGGTTCGGGACTTTGTGGATGCGCTGCTCTACAAACTTGAAGGGCTTAAGCTGGAAGTTTCCACCGGTCCGGTGGTGGACTTCCGATTGAAGGATTCACTCTCCCATCAATTGAGGAAAAGGGATTTCCCGCTGCTCTACCCGCATTCCGTGAAGGCGGTTCGTGTCACGCCGCCACTGGCCGATGCCGCGGACTATGGCGACGCGCGGATCGGGAAAAAGCCTGTGGCCATCGCGGCGAACGACGAAACCCGCAAGTGGCTGATCCCAGTAGCCCGCTTCGTTTTGATCAAGCGCTTTACCTCAAAGGAAGAGAAACGCCGCCTCGTGGCGGGCGTCCTCGATCCCGCCGATTTTCCCGCCGGACTTATCGGTATCGAGAACCATCTCAACTTTTTTCACCGCAAGCGGGGTGGCCTGTCCGCACCACTCGCCCGTGGCCTATGCCGCTTCCTGAATTCGACACTCGCCGACCGCTATTTCCGGCAGTTCAACGGACATACCCAAGTCAATGCTTCAGATCTACGGGCGTTCCGCTTTCCCGATATCGAGACATTGGAGCGTCTTGTCATGGTGCACTTGGATGATTCAAAACAGGCTTCCATCGACCTTGCCATGACAGAGTTGCTCGGGGCACCTTCATTCACCTGACCATAAACCCGCTGCTGCCAAACGAGTTCAAGAAGCTCTTGCCGTCCTAGTGGCCGTTGGGATTCCCAAGGAGTAGCAAAACGAGCGCTCCGCTCTGACTTTAGTCGCGTTGACCGATGTAAAACCGCGCACGCCGTGGAAATCCGTCGCAGCGCCGCTCAGGCGCATTACGGAAATGATGGATTGGATGAGCGACCACTATGAAATCGCTTACGCTCCGAACACGAGGGAGACGTTACGCAGGCAGACCGTTCATATGATCCACTTCAATGGCGAGCGCTTTCTTGGGCCATACACCTGAAAAATCTGTTTACCCTGATTCTAATCATGTGCCGCACTTCAACTTTTCGACGGACTTCCAAGATTGCCGCTGCTACCCAAAGCTATTCACTTGAGCCAATGAAGCTTTCTTCCTTCCACCGCCCCCACCGGCAGAGAGATCTATTCCGGAGCAGGAGAGCAGGCGCTTGGGCTGGAGATGGCGGGGTTTGAGGCATTGGCGCATGTGGAGAACGACAGGCACGCGTGTGCGACCTTGCGGCAGAACCGGCCGGGGTGGAATGTGTTCGAGGGGGATGTCCGGGGATTTTCCGGAAAGGAATCCCAGGGGGGTGGAAAAGGAGACCACACGCGCCGTCGCGTGTTGTTTGCGGCGCCCTCGCCGGAAACGTGGCTCGAACCTGCTGTCAGCATCGACACAGGATCCCAACGCGGTGCAAACCTTGAATCCGGCCACGGGGCAGCGAGGGCGCAGTCCGGAACACGCGGTGGTGCGTCTGCTCCCCACCAGCTTCGCCGCCGATCTGCCCACCAGCTTCAGTTGCACCCTATTTCACAGGGCATCTACGCCCCTCTCGCGGATAGCTGGCAAATCTGGGACAATCACACCAAACCTCCGAGCTCGCTACTCAGCCCCGAAAAAGCGACTCTCAAGGAATTAGGGGATCGAGTATGAGCAGAACAATCCAAAAGCCCAAAAACACTCCCGGATCACTCACTCCGGTCGAGCGTGGCAGGCTGGCAGCCAAAGCCATGGCCATGGCCATGGCCAAGAAACTGGTGACAGATCATAAACGTTGGAAGATGCCGCTTCTCTCCTGAAGAAAATGCAAAATCGTCGCTACCCAGCCGTAAGTGCCGCATCAGATATCTTCCACTGTTCATAATGGGAGCGCAGCGGACATTGACGGTCTATAAAATCAAACCCACCGTCAAATCACCTTCCTCTCGGCACTTTTATCAATGAAACCCGCAGACAGCTACCTCCGCTTCGTCAAATGGTCGGAGGAAGACCAATGTTACATCGGCTACTGCCCCGATCTCTTCTACGGTGGCATCTGCCACGGGGAAGGGGAGGAAGAAACCTACGCCAACCTCTGTTCCATGGCGCGTGACGAATTCGAGCACCGCCTGTCCAAGGACGAAAAGCTTCCGATCTACTGATCTAGTGCCATTCAGGACTCCAAAATCCTGACCCTAAAACTCTGTTTTCACGCTGTTACGAGTTTTTCTCTGGCAAGTGTGACTCGATATGGGGTTTCATTTCAGCGATATGGCTGAGGAAGAATACGAAGACATGGTGGCTCGGGTGGAGGCGGAAAATGAGGAGTTGTTGGGACATTTTATCAATGTTCTCATTTTAGAAAAGGGGATGGGAAAGAAAAAGGCGCATCAATATGCGGATGATCTCCGTTTTTTTGGGAACGGATACTTGCTGAATTATGGTGAAGATAATTTGCTCGAAGGTTTGAGCTCATTTCCTTCGTTTGCGGGAGATTGGTTCATCCGGAAGTGCATGTGGTCGGATGAAGTGACTTTAATGCGTAACGTGGAAGCTTTTGGTCTATTCCTCCGTATTCTGATGAAAAGTGGGAAGATCAAGCAAGATGAGGTGGATGCATGGAATGACCGGTCCGAGAAGGATTTGGAGAAATGGTGCCTGAGGGTGAAAATTTACAATAGTCCTGAGATGGACTTGGAGGATCTGTTTGACGAAGACGGGCGTTGGAATGATGAGCTTTTTCCAACGAAACCGGATGAAAAGCAGCCGGTCAGAATTGCCGATGGAGGCAAGGTGGTATTGAACCTTCTGTTAAGCGCGAAGGTTGCGAAATTTTGCGCAATCAAGCCACCGGAATTGGTAAAGCTAACGGACCGGGGAGAGTGGGAAGGGATGGAGCACTCTTGGTTCTCCAACTGGCGCTGTGAAGAAGCTTTCGGGAAGAAAGGGACAAAAGAGAAAGTGATTTTGGTGACTAACGAACGGACAAGGTATTCGGTGCTTATCCGGATTCCGGGGAAGGATCCCAAGAGTTTGCTCATGGGCGTTCATTCCGCGATCATGAGGGCATTTGACCGTTTTCGTGTATCAACACCAACGAAAATAGATCTCCAGATTCAAACCTTGTCGGGAGCAGCTCGTAGTTTGACCTCTTTCCAAAATCAACAGATGTATTATTTGGATTCTCTTGTTGATCGCAGGGGTTTTAAGTTTTTAGACGATTTGGAAATACCACTCAACGACGTGCCCACCAAGATTGGTGGAGAATATAAATTTCCGGATAAGGCTTTTTCGGAAATGTGCGAGAAGACACCGCCATTCGATCCTGTGGCTGGATTAGACCGGATCGTCCCGTTTTTGAACTAGACTCAGGTGACCCCAAAAGGCGGCGATCATCCTCGCGGGAATGAATGGGATATAATGTATGGAGACTGATCCGAATGGCACTAACTTAAGAGGAATGCTTGTAAAATTAACGGGTTACGAAGACTCGGAGTCTGCGGGGCCAGCAACGATTTCTTTCCTTCAAAATCACAGAGTTTGGGAAATTTTCCTGTCCGTCCTGATACTCCCTCAAACATTCGATTTTAATCCCTAATGGCGCTCAAGGTAGTGCCATTTAGGACGAACCCCGGGAGATGATGCTTTTTCTGCGAGATCGCCGGGAGTTTCTTGTGGAGCTCGCTAAAATTATTACTGAAGAAGCAATTTCCGTAGCAAAAATTAAATTCCCAGCGATACTGCGGCCGTTGTTCGCTGAAACGCGAACCACCCGCTACTTTGTATTATGTTCACGAAAACAGATTTTTTCTTTCTTGGTTCAGCGATGGTGAGTTTGCTAGCCAGCGTCTCTCTGTGGTTTCTCTACGACAAAGAGTCCGGACTCTTCGTGGGAATGTGGGTGCCATCGATTTTGGCCTTTTGGGTTGGCGTGAGAGTGTTACTGCTGACCAATTTAGTCAGGCGCGGAGGGTATTCTCGGAAATGACTTTGAAATTTGTGGTCGAGTCTGGAGTGTTGCTCTTCTTCTTTGGAGTGAGTATTACGCTGGTAGTTCTGAAGGGAGTTTCGATGGCACAGAGCGAATTTAAGGATAGCAACTTCGAAGACTCCGAGTTGGAGGAACTCGAAAAGCTCGAAAAGCTTGGAAAGTTGGAGGAGAGGCCTTAAGCACCAAGGTCTTGCCGAGCAGTGATCGGGGTCAGCGCCGAATGCCACTACCTTAAGGTGAATTCCTGTGAAATCTTCGGGTTGCGAAGACCTAGAGTCTGCGAGGCAGGTATCGATTTCTTCTCTACTAAATCAAGCGCTTCATGATTCTTACCTATCCTCCCTGATCCTCCCTCAAAGATCTGATTTTTGTCCCCAATAGGCTTTCAGTGGGTGCTATTTGGGACGGCCCCTATTTTGATTGATCTGTCAGCGTTCTCAGCTGGTTTTAGTGGCCAGTTGGTTGGCGTCGTCGGGCGGTTGAAGTCATTCCGACAACTTCTACAAATCAGCCATTCTACGAGTAGCCAAAGTCTTTGAATTTCAGAAGATGAGGAATTTAATTTGCCCGATGGCGACCTCATCTACCATCGATTTCCCAATCGGCCCTTGTATTGGGGGTGGACGCCATGCAAGGGTGCTGTAGAATCACAATGGTGAAATAACAATTAAAACTATGGTATTAGGTATTTGGATCAGTCTATTTGTATATTTCGGCCTAATGATCGGGATCGGTTTTTACGCAGCAAAAAAAACAACCTCAAGTTCTGAAGAATACATGCTTGGTGGTCGGCGATTGCACCCTGCGGTTGCAGCTTTGTCCGCTGGAGCTTCGGACATGTCGGGCTGGTTACTGCTAGGACTGCCCGGCGCGCTTTACGCTGCGGGCCTGGTCGAAGCTTGGATCGGTGTGGGGCTGTTTTTCGGTGCGCTGGTAAACTGGATCGTGGTTGCACCCCGTCTGCGCGAGCAAACGGAACGCTATGATAACGCGCTGACGATTCCAGAATTCCTGGCCAATCGCTTCCCCTCCAGAGCGATGGCGCTGCGCACGGTCTCAGCGGTCATTGTTGTGGTGTTTTTCGTTGTTTATACCGCCTCTGGCCTCGTGGCTGGCGGCAAATTGTTCGCCAGCGCATTTGGTGAGCTGATTAATCTCAGTATGATGAGTGATTACGTTTTCGGCGTTTGGTTCACGCTGGGCATTGTCCTTACTTATACGGTCGTTGGCGGATTCCTTGCGGTGAGTCTAACCGATTTTGTGCAAGGCTGCATCATGATGCTGGCTCTGGTGATCATGCCCGTAGTCATCCTCACTACGGGACAGGGCGACGGATTAGTCGCGGCCAGTGAGCGCCTGCGAGCAATTGATCCGAACTATCTTTCACTCTTTGACGGTTTGACCGTCTTCGGGTTTTTATCAGCGATCACGTGGGGGCTCGGCTATTTCGGGCAACCACACATTATTGTCCGTTTCATGGCGATCCGGTCGATTAAGGATGTTGCAAAGGCTCGGAATATCGGGATGAGCTGGATGGCCATTTCTGTGATAGGAGCGGTTGGTCTAGGTATTTTAGGGCGCGCATACATTGAGCGTAATGGCATCGTTATCAGTGATCCTGAGACCATCTTTATCGTGTTGGCAGATCTTCTGTTTCATCCGCTCGTGACTGGTTTCCTGTATGCGGCATTGTTGGCAGCGATTATGTCAACGATATCGAGTCAGTTGCTGGTTTCTTCGTCTTCGCTGACAGAAGATTTTTATCGATTATTCATGAATAAAAAGGCAACCGGTGCTCGCCTGGTCACGGTCGGTCGGATCAGCGTTGTTTTGGTAGGCGTGATAGCTGCGTTCATGGCAGATGATCCGAACTCCAAGATATTGACACTGGTTTCCAACGCTTGGGCGGGTTTTGGTGCAGCGTTTGGTCCGATGATCCTCCTTGCGCTCACTTGGAAGAAGATGTCTGGTTCCGGCGCGGTTGCTGGGATGCTTACGGGTGCCGTGACAGTCATTCTTTGGATCAGCCTAGGCTGGAGCGATTCATTCCTTGGCGGTCCTGGTGTCTATGAAATCATTCCCGGTTTCACCCTCGCTTGGCTCGCCATCGTGGTCGTCAGTCGTCTCACTCCAACTTCTGGCGAGTTTCGTCCGCTTCCTGATCGATCTTCATAGCTGCGAATGGGGTCCACAATAGGATGAAGACCGCAGGACCCGGCGCAAGCCAACTGAACCGGAGAACCTTGCTGTATTGCGCAATGGGATATTGGCGATTATCGAAACGGACCGGCCTCGTTCACTCAAACAAGCGTTCATTCACTAAACCGACCACGGTGCCGTAGCTCTCCGCCTCAGCGCCAAGTCCGCCCCGCAAAATCCTTAAACCCGCCAATCGGCCTGCTCCAAAAAAAGCGCTTTGCCAAAAAGATTGTTTGCAAAGCGGCCTGGAAAGCTAAAGTGAAGGATGAAGAAGTTGACTCCGAAAAGTCTTGGAACTGCCACTGCCCGGCGTGGACTGGCTATTTTTCTCACCGAAACATCGCTCACTGCCTCACTGAAAGACCTCTTCAGCCCTTTTTCCCTGTGCTCCAGTCTTCGCCAAGGCTTCTACCGGCAGGCCGGTCCGGCCAACTTCTGTTTCAGGAGCCTCCGGCCAAAAAATTTCCTAGCAATCAAATCCAACCAATCAATCTCGATTATATTATGAAACACGTGCATCCCGATTATCAATGGGAAAATTTGGCCCAGCAGGCTGCCTCCCTCGTGCCTGAGGCCGTGCAGGGAACCGCTTATCCCCTGAACTTGATCAACGGTGTATGGAGTGAGCCCGGCAACCGGAAACATTTTCAATCCCCGGTGGATGGAAGTACGATCACTCATCTGCCCATGATCGATTTGCTGCAGGCGCGGCGGGCGGTGGAGGGAGCTGCCAAGCAGGCGCAGGATTGGAAAAAAGTTGATCTTGATGAGCGGGCGCGCCGCATTGCCGAATGCGTCAGTGCCATGAAGACCCATCGCAAGCTCATCGCCGGATTGCTCGTCTGGGAAATTGGAAAACCGGTGCATCTGGCCGAAGTGGATGTCGACCGCTGCATCTCGGGCGTCGAGTGGTATCTCGAAAACAGGGAGACATTTATGGAAGGGCGAGAGCCGCTTGGTCTGGTCTCAAACATCGCCTCTTGGAACTATCCTTATTCGGTCCTGATGCATTCTTTGCTCGTGCATATGCTCGCCGGGAACGCGGTTATCGCGAAAACCCCGACCGATGGCGGGTTGATGGCACTGACCGTCGGATGCGCCCTCGCTGCCCGGGCTGGACTGCCGATTTCGCTCGTTAGCGGGTCCGGTGGTCAACTGAGTGCCGCGCTGGTCAACAACGAGCACGTCGCGGCCTTGGCATTCGTCGGGGGCAAAACGAACGGAGGTATTATTGCGGCCAGCCTCTTCGATCATAACAAGCGATACATGCTCGAAATGGAGGGGGTCAATACGTGGGGTATTTGGAATTTCTCCGACTGGGACGGATTGGCCAAGATGTTGAAAAAAGGTTTCGAGTATGGCAAGCAGCGCTGCACCGCTTACCCGCGACTTGTCATCCAGCGGGATCTTTTTCCGCGCTTCCTTGCAATGTATCTTCCCGTGCTGGAATCGTTGCGCTTCGGTCATCCGCTTCTGGTCGGCGAGGACGGAGAACTTCCACGCTTGGATTTCGGTCCGATCATTAACAGCAAGAAAGTCGAGGAACTACGAGTGCGATTCAGCGATGCGAGAGGCAAGGGCGGTATCTGCTTGTTTGATGGCACTTACGATGATTCGCTCTTTTTGCCCAATCAGGATATATCCGCCTACTATGCTCCGCAGTGTATTCTGAACGTGCCCCAAAACTGTGAGCTTTACCACAGCGAGCCATTCGGTCCGCTTGATTCCATTGTGATCGTGGACCGGATCGAGCAAATGATCGCCGAGATGAATGTCTCCGGCGGTGCTCTGGTCTCGAGCGTTGCCACGGATGACGAATCCATTTTCAAGCGGGTGGCGCAGGAAACGCGCGCTTTCAAACTGGGTCACAACAAGGTGCGGTCGCGGGGCGATAATGACGAGGTGTTTGGCGGAATCGGAACGTCGTGGAAAGGCTGCTTTGTCGGAGGAGAACACCTCGTCCGAGCTGTCACACAGGGTTCCGGCGACGAACTCCTCTTCGGTAATTTCCAAGACGTGAGCCGCCTGCCCGAGACGCGCTGATTTCCAACCAGATCCGTAATTGGGTCATCGTAATTGGGTCATCGTAATTGGGTCATAATCAGTTGGGGTCAGTATTGAATGATTTTAACTTAAGACAAGTCCCCGTGAAAACTACGGGTTGCCAGGACTCGGAGTCTGCGATGCGAGCAACGCTTTCTTCCCCTTTAAATCAGGGGGTCTAAAGAATTTTTCTTATACGCCCCGATTCTCCCTGAAAGATTTAATTTTGATCTTAAATAGCCTTTAGGTTGGAGCGATTTAGGAATGGGTCCAAAAGTTAATTCCTAGGGGGATGTCTCCAGAATGTTCAACTGCTTGGGCTCCGCAGCCGCGATTCTGGGGATGTAAAACTCCTCAGTGGCAATACACCGTCAATATCTGACAATACACCGGAAGCGGTGTTCCTCAGGAGCAGCCAGAGTGGCGCATGTCTTGCATTTGGAAGAAAAGTAAAATCGGACCCTGCTCCTGCGCATACAAGCTGGGATGCCCCGCTGCGGAAATTCTGGATCACCTCCATCGCCTCGGGCGGGGAACTCTAGTCGCCCGACGGCAGGGGCTCAGTCTGGCAAGCCAAACCGCGTTCGGCCTTTCCGTGACCTGCGGCGATAAAGACGGGGGTGTCCTGCGCGACCATATCAGCGGGCTTGAGACGGATGCATTCTCCCCCATCGCGATTTACCTGATGACAGGTATGCCAGCGGGAAAAACCCTTCTCGCATTTGGAGAATCTGGAAAACCAATAGATCTATCCTTTCGCCTAGACGCTCACGACTGGGGATCCCCGGCTGTCAGCGATCTCCTCCGGCGCTTCGACCCCGCTCCGCTTCCTTGCACGGAGAGCAGGAAATTGGGTGCGGGAGCCTGGCTAGATGAGTGGTCGAGTAAGGATCGGGAAGAGCAAGGCTGCCACCTCGCCCGCACTGCAAGCGAATCCCTGCGCCATTGCCCTATGCTAGAAGTAACCGTCCGCACCTATGGCCAGCGGCAGACCCGTTGCTTCGTCCCCTCATTCATTGACTACGAGGGCAGCGTCATCCGAATCGCTGACAAAGCTTGCAATAATGTCGCCTATGCCGACCTCCGGGCGAAAGGCGTTCGGCTCGAAAGTAATGGCATTGCCTCCCTCAAGATTTCCCCCGAAACGGCCGCCTGACAATGAAAGATCCCTCCGTATTACCCACTAATTCCCGGCTGCTGAGATTCACCGGTTCCCTCCCAGCCCTACTGGACCAAGTCATCGATGGTCAGCCGCTCTACCTGCATGCTAGGAACGATCTGACAGAACTGGCCGGAATCGTGTCTCTCGGGGCGTCGATCCACGACGAAGCAGAAGGCGAATTACTTTTTCCTGAGGACGGGTTAAGCATTTTGTTGAGCGAGGTAAAAGCGATTCACGCTGTTTCTCCGGATCATACTGGCAACCCATCGCTATCAATTGAGGTCGCGATTGACGGGGAACCCCGGCGGCTTACACTGCTCGCATCACCCGAAATCAACGGAATGGAGCGGTTCGCTGCCGGAATAGCCGGACAGCCATCCGAAATCCTTGTCATGGAGGAATACGTTTCCTGGAAAAAAGAATTTACCCGTATCCCTATGGTCTGCCCTTGCTGTAAAGAAGCGGAGGAAAAACGCAGCCTATTGGCCGAACAGAACCCGTTGGCCGCGATCTTCCGGAATGCAATCGACAACCGCACTTCTCTCCGTTGCGAGTTGCTTTCCAAAGGACTGAACTTCTCCTCTTGGATCGAACCCGCGCGCCTCAGGATCAAGGATTCCAAGATAGGGCTGATTTGCGAAAACGGGACAGCCATGCTTCAGGTCGATGCTGCCAGATGCCATCTGCTCACGATCAAACGCCAAACCATTGATGGCGAACAGGTCACCCAAATCGGTATCCACGATTCCCTTGCCCACCGGCACATGATCCTTTCGGCAAAGGGCTGGGACAAGGCAGCCGTCTGGTGCCAATTCTTCCCCAAGCCTTGAAATCTCAAAATGCGTTACCTTCTACGAGCTGTTTCGCCAAAGAGGCTGCTGCATAAAGATTTTAGTTTTTTTTAAAAAATCACCGAATGTTGATTTTCTGACATGGCTACCGTAAAAGGACAGGGTGCGATTTTATCGGTGTTTTTCACTCGGTAGGGCTGATCCGGCTCGCTCGGCCCACTTCAAAAATCTCGCTGCCATCTTCTGGAGGGAATTATTTGATCGGAATGATCCCCTGTTTCCCTATTTGGATGCATTCGGGATTCACAGGGCTTGAATAGCCCGATAGGATGTTGGGAATGAAAGCAGCCTTTAAAGATTCGAATTTGGTCCGTCTTATCCATGAGCTTGAGCGGACGATTTCCCCGCTTGATCAGATGGATGGAATACCAACTGGTGGATGGTCGGCGGGGTTTTCGGCAAGTGATTCGCATACGAAATCCGCAATCCGCAGAGTGATGGGACATGTAAAAGGGCGGCCACCCCAGCCCGTGAAGGCAACGAAGGACAAAGACCTTTGGGTTGATGCCCTGACGCAAGCCCTATGGGGAGTTTGTAAGATGCGAGCGACAGATTTTTCCCGGGGGGAGCAGTTGGACTGTCTCGCTGCAATCGAGGATTCGGTGAAGAGTCGCTCGGCGATTGATGGAAGAGGGTATCTCGATTATTTAAAAGTGTTTCTCGCGAAAGCGAATGCCCAGAAATCCTAATCTGTTTGCAATTGCCAGCTCTTTGATACGATGACCCGCGACGAGATTTTAGAGAAGATGCGCAAGGTGGAGGCGCTTTTTCAAAACACCAATCATAAAGGGGAGGCGAATGCGGCCCTTGATGCGCTCGGGCGATTGTCGAGGCAGCTGACAGCTCTGCCGGAAGAAGAGCTGGAATTTCAAATATCCTTACCCGATCCTTGGAAGCGACAGGTTTTCTGTGCGCTTGCCAGGAAGATGGGGCTCGAACCATTTCGCCGCTATCGGCAGAAATATTCCACTGTGATGATCAAGTGCGAAGCCAAGGTGATGAATGAAGTCCTCTGGCCACAGTTTGAACAGCTTTCACAGCTCCTGAGCACTTATCTCAAGGAGGCGACCGAAGACATCATCGCCTCAGCGATTCACAGCGATACTTCCGAAGCGACAGAGAAGCGGGAACTCTCCGGGTGAAGATCCTTTGGGATGTTCTGCACCCCCATCGCTGTGGGTTAAAACCCGCTATCCTTGGTAGCTTAAAAGCCACTTTCCTTTTGAATTTGCCCGACGAAGCGGTGCAATATTACGGTTATGCGATTTCCGGGCGATTGATCGGAAAGGGCAGCGTAGAGAATCGGGCTAGGCGTTCTTGGCCGCGCACTCCTTAGCCACTTTGGCAGGGTACTTCAGCTTGGTGCGGATTTCTCTGAAGTTCATTTTGGCCACAGTAGCTTCTTCCATTCCCAATGCGAGAAGACGCTTTTTGTGGCTATTTTGACGCTTCGTTCTCGCTGCATTTGATTTGGTGGGGCGAGTCCTGTTCTTGTTCCGCTGTAATGTTGTAGCCATATCGATATTTGTTTTCCTAGCTGAGAGAAGGTGAAGATTGTCTTATGATTGGCTGGGACAATCTCATGACGGGGTGTGTATTAGGTTCGATGACGGGCCGGGTCAACTGGAATTCTGTTTTAAACCGGCCTCACAACCATCGGTGTCAGAAAGTGAAATGAAAGGAGCCTCTCCAAAAGGATCGCATGGTTTTCTGCGAGCTTTCGCTCGATTGCTAGGTCGCCGGATAGTGATTATTTTTTAATCAGCGCGGTGAGCACGCCGTGGAGGATGCGGAGGTCTTGGTCGCTTGCGTTGCTGCGGGTGAGGACTGCGCAGAGCTTTCGTATGGTGTCAGGTCGTTGGTCTTGGTTTGGAAAAAATTGAGATTTGTCTAGGGCCTGCTCGAGGCGGCTGAGAAAGGCTTTGGTCGCTTCGCGAGTGGCCGGGAGGTCCGAGCTGGTGATGGGTATGGATTCGGCGGAACTGCTCTGCCGCCATTCCCAACCAAATAGAAGCACAGCTTGAGCGAGGTTCAGGGAAGGGAAGTCAGGATTGGTCGGAAAATGGATGAGGCGGTCAGCCCGCGACAGGGTATCATTGTCGAGACCGGAGGCTTCGGGGCCAAAGAGGATTGCGGTTTTCGGGGGTGGGGCGGCAACGACGATTTCACTGACCGCATCGCGAAGGTCGAGGCCGGGGATTCTGAGGCTACGCTGGCGGGCAGTCGTGGCAAAGACTCGTTGGCAATCGGCAATCGCCTCGTCGATGTGGTCGTAGATTTTTGCGTTTTCGAGGACGCGGTCCGCATTGGCGGCCGTGGCGTGAGCACGGTCATTGGGCCAGCTATCACGCGGTCGGACAAGTCGCAGATTTTCGAGGCCGCAATTGAGCATGGCGCGGGCGCACATGCCGATATTTTCGCCGAGTTGGGTCTCGACGAGGATGATAATGGGTTGGGACGTGGTCGAAGAGAGCATATTAGGAGTAGGTGCGTCACCGCGCCATGAGTCAAGCGGGAGTCACTGCTCCTACTCCGTTCTCTTCTTTACTCGGCTTTAGGAGTCACGATCTCCAGCAATTCCACATCGAAGCAAAGCATGCCGCCGGGACGACCACCGCCTTCTTGCTTGGGTCCGTAGGCAAGGCCTTCGGGAATCCAGAAGCGGCGTTTCTCTCCAACGACCATCAGTTGAAGACCTTCGGTCCAACCCGGAATCACGCCGTCCAGAGGGAACTCGGCTGGCTCACCACGAGTTATCGAGCTATCGAACATCTTACCATCGGTTTCCCAACCGGTGTAGTGCACTTTTACAGTATCGGAGGCCTTGGGCTTCGCCGTGCCTTCGCCAACTTTAAGAACCTTGGAGGCAAGACCGCTTTCGGTCTTCTCTGCATCTGCCGGGGCAGCAGCCACGTCTTCCGGCACGGCAGGAGCCGAAGCCTGTGCTTTGAAGGAAATCAGCTCGATATCCGCAGCAATGAATCCACCAGGACTCTGGGCCTCGGGGAGCCAGCAGGTGCGTTGCTCACCAGTGTTCATCTCAGTAATGATCCCGGCCAGCTCCGGTGAAAGCTTATCGAGCGGCATACTTGGCGGTTCAGGTTGGGTGCGGCTGTCCTGGACCACGTCACCTTGCATGGTTTTTGCGATGAAGTGGAAGGTCACGATGTCAGTGGCAGCGGGCTTATCGCCTTCGCCTTTCTTGATCTGTTTGTAGGCAATTCCGGAAGCGGACTTCTCGGTATCCTGGGGAACTTCAGCAATCGGAGGGGCTTCCTTGAATGAAATCAGTTCGAGGTCCGCGACAATGAAGCCACCGGGAATGCTGGGCTCAGGAATCCAGCTAGTGCGCTGCTCACCGGCAGTCATTTCACCGAGGAGTTCGGCCATTGCAGGAGGGAGTTGGTCAAGCGGCACGCTAGGTGGTTCAGGCTGGGAGCGACTGTCCTGGACGATTTCTCCTTCCATGGACTTGCCTGTGAAGTGGAAAGTCACGATGTTGCCGGCAGCGGGCTTTGCGCCTTCACCTTTTTTGATCAATTTGTAGGCCACCCCGGAAGCGGTCTTTTCGGTGCCTTCCGGCGGCTTGGGTGCTTCTTTGATACCAATCAGCTCGACATCGAAACAAAGCATCCCTCCAGGACGAGAGCCACCCTCGACTTTAGGGCCGTATGCCAATTCTTCGGGAATCCAGAAGCGGCGCTTTTCTCCTTCGACCATGAGTTGGAGGCCTTCAGTCCAACCTGCAATCACACCATTCAGCGGAAAACTGGTAGGTTCTCCACGCTCCACTGAGCTATCGAACTGCTTCCCATCCGTGGTCCAGCCCGTGTAGTGGACGGTCACGGTATCGGCGGCGGTAGGTTTTTTATCACCTGTTCCAGCTTTGATTACTTTGGAGGCCAGACCGGTCGCGGTCTTTTCGGCACCGGCGGGTGCGGCGGCTACATCGGAGGGTACTTCAGGCATCTTGATTTCTGGTTGGGCAGCCTCTTCTTTTGGGTCGGCTGCGGGAGTTTTTACGTCCGAAGTCTCCTCGGAACGTATGATGGTGGGCACCGACGCAAGCAAGGCGGCGGTCATTAGAGGTGTAAGGGTTCGGAATTTCATGGAACGCGGAAGCATTCACGCCAAAAGCCGTATGTCAACCGCCCGAATGATCCTCGATACGATTCCAGCCCTTCTTTTAAACGTTTTCGGCTACTAGCCCCTCCCGTGCATCGGGGGATTGGGCGAAAGTGGCTTAAAGTCGTTCTCGAAAATCGTGCCCGAAATTTGCTTTTCGTTGATCAGAAATTCCCGAGCCGCATCCAAGGCGAATCCGTTGGCCAAGAACATTCTGCGACCACGCTGCAGGAGGAAGCGCGCCGCCACCAGCTTGGTCCGCATCCCGCCGCTGGCGTATTCGCCCGCCACGTTTACCACCCCGGCGATCATTTCGTCGGTCACGTAGGCCACATTGCCGATCAGCATCGCGTCGTTGTGGGTGCGGGGGTTCTTGTCGTAGAGTCCGTCGATGTCGCTCAAGATGATCAGTAAGGGTGATTCGGTGTAGTGGGCTACGTGAGCGGAAAGCCGGTCGTTGTCCCCGAAAACTTGGTCATCGGTCGTCGAGATGTCGTTCTCGTTAACGATCGGGATAATGTTATTTTCCAAAAGTTTATCGATGATGTCGGCAAAGATCTGGGTGCGCTTGCGCGAGTCGAAGTCCTCTTCCGTGAGCAGGATCTGTGCCGTCAGCTCCCCCACTTGGGCGAAGGCCCGCTCGTAGTGGCTCATTAAAATCGGCTGCCCCACAGCTGCCAAAGCCTTTTTGGAAATGTTGACCTTGTGGTCGAGGGTGAGTGCCGTCGCTCCCGAGGCCACAGCCGCCGAGGTGACTAAAATGACGTCCCGTCCTGATTTTTTGGCCTCGCCGAGAAATACGGCCAATGCATCCAAGCGATCTTGAGCTATGTTGTCTCCATCCGAAAGGATAGAGGAACCCACTTTGACGACGACACGATTTGCTTTGGTTTTTGCCATAGCCGCGAAGCTTAGAAACTTATCGGCGAATCTCAACCCCTTATGCGGATCAAATCGATCTGGGCGGTTCAGGACGGCCCCTTATGCCTTTTATAAGCCCGCATAGCGTTACTATTTCCGCGGGCGGAGATAGTCAGGCGGCAGCCCCATTCTGGCGCAGGAGAGTGCCGATGGAGAAGAGTTGAGCTGCAAATGGTCAATCTGCGTCCCGAGGAAGCGCAACAAGCTATCGCCGGCCGGCGAGAGCTTGAAACCTGTTTGCAGACCAAGAGCCATCCTGATGCCGGGAGGTAAGATATCTATCGCAGCACGGATTAGAAGTCCGCTCAACGGACGGATTTGCAGTGGAAAAAGCGGTAATCGGGAAATGACTCCAAGGAACTCGGAAATGATTTCCGAAGACTCTAACTCCGGCTCCATCTGCTCGAAAAGCTGCCATATGTCCGTTTCTGTATTCGGCGGAACCAAAACCCCATAGAGTGAAGCTGCAGCGCTCCCCTCAGCCACAAACCGATTCCGTTCTGCAGAGGAAAGTGGGGTCACAAATCGATGATAGGCCTCTAGGAAGCCAAATAGCGCTGTGGTATGCACCCACCGAAGAAGCTCAGGATCATTGGCCCGATAAGATACGCCAGCAGGCGTCACTCCGGAAATTTTGGCATGCATGCGCCCCACGTGGGCAATCATTTCCTCGGCCCCCGTCCTCGCCCCGTAGACCGTGACCATCGCCGCAAGACCGGTCCGGCGCATGCGCTTCATGGGTTCCGTCCGAAATGTGGTATGGTCCCACACACCTGATCGCACACGCGGCTCTGCAAGCTCCATCAACACCGCAGATATACCACCGATAAAAAGGGAAAGTGGATTACGAAACACGCGCCAAGAAATTGAATCGGGACTGGCAAGTGCAGCCTCATTCATCGGGTTACCGAAATCATAGACAGGTATACCTCCGCCTCCCTCCAACTGCTTGTGGAGAAATGCATCAAGCCGTGCGACGAGGAAGTTTGGGATCATTAATGTTAAAAGCCAAGCTTCCAGAAGAAGCACATCCGGTAAGAACCACGGGGAGTGAATTCACGGATTCTTCATCGTGCCTGCCAGCCGTAGGCAGTATGACCCGCAACACCGTGCAGCCAAGTTGCTTCTGAAATTTCGACAAAAACATTCTAATTGTTTCGGAAGTGGATCAGAGTTGTGGAGTCCTTCTCATGTCCCTCTCAAAAAAAGGCTATAAGACCCTCAATCATCGTGATGTCCAATACCGTTGGATCATGAAGAATCGCCGTGGAGTCAATGAACTGTCGCTTTATACAAATGCTGCGGTGGGCGGGCGTGAACTTGTTGCCGAGTTACCGCGGGTGGTAAGCTTGACCATGGTCATGGATGCGGCTGATTTCGGCCACGCTAATGACTGGTACCCCAACGAAGCGGGAGAGCCGTTCCGTTGCAAGTATACAAGGAGAGGTTTCGAGTTGGCGGATTGACGGTTTTGTTGGCGAAGCTGTGGAGGTCGGTGGCTGACGGGTCCGGAAGGTTGGTGCGTCATCGCAAGAGGGTAGACTTCAGGTCATTTTAAACTACGCCGCAGACAACGTGGTGAATGGTAATCAGTGGGGGTGGGGGGTGTTCAGGGAGCCTGCACGAAAAGCAGGATATTTCCGGGAATTGCTGGCCATCTCCGGAATCGATGTTCAATTAATATAGTATGCAATTTTTTAGAATTATCTCTACCCTAGCATTCACCTGCTTTGTCTTGGGAGCCAGCCAAGTCGTTGCGAAGCCTATTTCAGTAGCTGAATTCTCGCCAGAGGAAGTAGCAAAACTTGATTGGAGTGTCGTCAATGACGGCGTCATGGGTGGGCTATCCAAGGGTAAACTGAAGATTAATGATGAAGGTATTTTAACCTTTAGTGGAAATCTTTCGCTTGAAAATAATGGCGGTTTTTCCTCGTTGCGCACAGATCGCGTTTCGCTTGACCTCAGCCAAGCCAAGGGCTTCGCAGTGCGTGTCAAAGGGGACGGTCGGCGTTACCAACTTCGCCTCAGCACCGAGGCCCGCTTCCGCGGGATGGAGATTTCATTTATGGCGGATTTTCCAACCAAGAAGGGCAAATGGACCGAGGTTGAAATTCCGTTTGCCGAGTTCGAGGGCACTTTTCGGGGCATGCGTTTGAAGGATGAGAAGTTCGATCCATCGCAAGTGCGTAGGATCGGTTTGCTGATCGCAGATAAAAAGCCGGGTTCGTTTGAGATGCAGATCGATTGGATCCGGACGTATCGTGAAAACATTGATGGTGACTCGATTGTTACCACAGCTGCGAATGACGGACGCTTCAAGACTCTCGTTGCAGCTTTGAGTGCCGCGGGACTGGCAGATACACTAGCGGGCAAGGGCCCGTTCACTCTCTTCGCACCGACTGATGCGGCTTTTGCAAAGCTTCCAAAAGGCACTGTAGAGGATTTATTAAAGCCGGAGAATAAAGAACGCCTTAAATCCGTCCTAACTTTCCATGTAGTCGCAAAGAGCATCGGTTTGGCCGATGCTCTGAAAGCTAGCGCCGCCATATCGATTCAGGGTTCGGCTCTCAATGTACGGTTCGCGGAAGGCAAGGTGATGGTCAATGATTCTGCGATCCTCGATGCGGATCTTGTCTGCGGAAACGGCGTCATCCATGTGATTGATGCCGTCCTTTTACCACCACCACCTAAAAATGATATCCTCGCGGTGGCGGAAAAGGCAGGAAGTTTCAACACCCTGCTGGCAGCAGTGAAAGCCGTCGGATTGGAAGATGCCCTCAGCGGGAAGGGCCCGCTTACTATCCTCGCTCCGACTGACGAGGCATTCGCCAAGCTGCCAAAAGGAACCGTGGAATCACTCCTTAAAAAAGAGAATCTTGGCAAGCTACGGACTATTTTAAGCAATCATGCAATCGCCGGGAAAATATCGGCTGGCGACGCTCTGAATGCAAAAACAGCGGAAACCATCGCCGGGGCGAAACTGGAATTTCGCATCGAGGACGGGATTTTCAAAGTTGGCGAAGCCACGATACTCGCGACAGACATCGCCTGCGATAACGGCGTGATCCATGTGATCGATGCCGTCCTACTTCCTCCATACGAAAACAAGCAATCTGGTAATAAGCAGAAAGGAGCACCGATCGGTGCTCTCAAGCGTATTGAAAACGCGATTGATATCGGCGTCCCGACTTACAATTCAGGCGACCACGCGAAGTGTGCGGCCATCTATCGCGAATGCCTGATGGGTCTGAGCCAAGACAATTCAGTCGATGAGGAACTCCGCAAGATGATCACCAAGATCCTCGAACGTGGCGCCAACGAAGAAAGCGCTACCAATCAGGCATGGCTGTATCGCAACGGCCTAGATAATGCCTATAGGACCATTTCTAACAGCGAGAGTTAGAAGCACTAGGTAGAAGAATCGTCTAAATACCAGGACTTAGGGATTGCCTGCCTGACGACCTGCTTCAAGCTGGTCTTGTAGCTTGCCTCATAGATCATTCTGGTAATTCATGTTTTCCGCAATTCCCGAAATACCTCTGCTAATTGCCCAGTTGGTGATTTCGTCAATGATGACAGGCATGATTTGGCAGGTTCAGCTTCTCACCTACCCGCAATTCAGAAAAATCTCCGCTAAATCCTTTCACGGGCTCCACGCATTCCATTCCGAGCGCATGGGCTGGCTAGTGATGATTCCCATGATTCTCGAGTTGGCGCTTGCGACTCTCTACTTGTTCGCCTTCCAGAACATCATTTCCTTGCTGGCCTTTGTTGCGGTATCCATGATCTGGGCGAGCACCGCATTCCTACAAGTGCCGCTTCATTGGAAGCTTGGTCAAGGTCATGATCCGGTCGCAATCGACAGGCTTGTTCGCACCAATTGGATTCGCACCGCGCTCTGGTCAATCCGCACCGCACTTCTCACAGCGATGTTGCTGAAAGCCACCAATACAAACATGGGTGGCTTTTTTAAATTTGCGGGATTCAGTTAAAATCCCACATTTTTCCTTTTTCCTGATCGGCAAAGACCTTGTTGCTATTCATATACGAATTTGGAGGGTTGGAGAGTGGCCCATCGTCCAGGCGCGGAAGTCCGGCGCCAATGGTGGAGTCCCATGGCTGGGAGGCTGCTACATTCACAGGTGTGCCGACACGGGTCATTTCGAAGACTTTACGGGCGGAATTGAGTGGCATGCGAACGCAGCCTTGGGTGGAGGGGTATGGTTTCACGAAACCCCAGTGCATCCCATAGGCCGGGCTGTAGAAAGACATCCAGTAGGTCATCGGATAGCCTGCTCCGGGGTTGCCCTGACGCCGGCGATGACGGGTCTTTGAGTCAATCTTAAAGTTGCCTTTTGGAGTGGGTGTGGCGCTGGTGCCGACGCCGACGGGTGTGGCTAGGAGAACGGTATCTCCTTCAGTTACATAGAGCTTCCCGGCGCCGGTACTGATGTGGATTTTCACTGCAGAAGGGTTACTCGGCGTTTTGGCTGGAGGGTCAAAGGAGAAGGCGGTGCCTGAGTTGGAGCTCATATTGCTGCAGGAACTCAGGATAATGGCGGCACTTCCGGAGGCGATGGAACTGAGGAATCGGAAGGGTCTTTTCATGGGTCGATTGGATTTAGTTGAGGATGAACGATGTGCCGGAAGGTAGGCTTTATTCAATCATCATATCCGGGAGATGCATCTGACTCGAGTATGAATAATGTCACAATCCTGCACCTTATCTCTTTCCTTGTTGCACCATCGCTTCGACATCGGCGATTTCCTTGACAGTCTCGACACTGAGGTTCTCGTATCCGTCCTCGGTGACCAAGACATTATCTTCGATGCGGATGCCGATTTGGCGGAACTCCGCAGGGATTTCCGGATCGAAAGCTTGCGAGTAAAATCCGGGCTCTACGGTAATCACCATGCCCGGTTCGATCGCTTTGTCACCGTCCTTGCGGTAAGCGGGAAGGATGGGGTCATGCACATCCAGGCCTAGCGAATGACATAATGCGCCGGGCCAGATTCTCTTGTAGGCCTCGGATTCGATGAGCTCTTGGGTGTCGCCTTTCATCAGACCCATTTCCTTCAAGCCATCGATCAGGATTGCTGCCGAGTGGTTGTGGAGATCGATCATACGGATTCCGGGTGCGACCTTTTCGACCCCTGCCTTCTCTGCGCTCAGCACCAGTTCGTAAAGGTCGCGCTGAATGCTGGAAAAGGTTCCCGATACCGGGAATGTGCGGGTTAGATCGCCACAGTAGCCGTTCCAAGTCATACCGCCGTCGAGCAGCACTAGATCCTGCTCCCCAATGGGTCCGGAATTTTCAACATAGTGCTGGCAGGTTCCGTGGTTCCCAGCAGCTACGATGGTGCCAAATGCCTGATGCATCACTCCCTGCATTTTTCCGGTGTATTCAAATTCCGCGTCAAATTGATACTCTTGACGGTAGTGTTTGCCGGCGCGCATGCATGCATGATGGGCTTCTCCGGTGATCTTGATGGCGCTGCGCATCTGCTCAACCTCCAGCGGTGACTTGATCATACGCATCCCGACGATCGCGTCGAAAACATCTCCGTCTGCCAAGATCTCGGCAGATTGGCTATTGATAGCGTGTTCGATCACATCGTTGCAGGAATGGCCATCGACCGCCTTGTAGTGCACCCGGCGGCCTTGCAGTCGACCGGAGAGAAAGTTTTCGAATTCACTGATGTGTCTGACCTTGTCCGCTGGGCAGACCTCGCTGGTTTTGTCCACGCCCATGGTGAAACCATCCCAGACCTGTTCCTTTTCGCTGTTTTCGCGCACAAACAAACTGACCAGCTCTCCCTCCGATGCGGGATCCAAAACGAGTATTGCACCGTATTCAGAAAATCCGGTCAGATAGAAAAAATTCGTGCCTTGACGGAATTTCGAAATACTCGAGCGTGGAATTTCGGCGGGAACGATAAGCAGGTCAGAGCCAAGTTGTTTCAGAAGTCGCTCCTGCCGACCTTGAATTTCTGTAAATTGTAAATCTTTCATATGAGTTGAGATGCGACTTCCCGGCGCGCGGATTGTCTGACAGCATGTGGGCTATGACACAACTCCTTTTCCTCTTTCTCTGCGGGTATGTGTATCGGCCCTATTTTGGCGGTTCCTTTCCATCCATAGGCGAATTCGCTTTGCAGCATGGGAGCTTTTTATAATCTCCGCCGTCTAATGATTGTCAAAGTCGGACTGCCCCTTATCTTGGCATTCATCATGTTTTCGCTCGGCCTCGGCCTGCGGAAAAAGGATTTCGCACGGGTTCTCGAATATCCGAAAGCATTCTTTACCGGCGTGGTGAACCAGTTGGTTCTTTTACCAATTTTCGCGTTCCTCTTAGTGAAGGTGTTCTCCTTTTCTCCGGAGCTTGCAGTCGGCGTGATGATCCTTTCGTTTTGCCCCGGAGGTGTCACCTCAAACGTGTTAGCTAAAGTCAGCAATGGGAACACTCCGTTGTCGATTTCACTAACGGCCATTACGAGCTTGGTCTCCATCATCACGGTTCCGCTTTTCGTGGCACTGAGCGTTCATCATTTCATGGGCGTCGACGCTCCTGAAGTGGATATCGTAGGACTTGGTTTGACGATGTTTTTGATCACGGCAGTTCCCGTTACGCTGGGCATGTTGGTGACGGCGATAGCACCAGCGGCGGTTGCCAAAGTCTCGAAAGGAATCTCCAGAGCCGCGATGATCCTTTTTTTCATCATTATCGTCGCGGCTCTGGCGAGTAATTGGGCCGTCTTTTCGAGCAATCTCCCAAGCCTGGGACCGGCTTTGATTTTACTGAACATTGCGATGCTGAGCCTGGGACTTGCGACCAGTCGGTTGATGAAACTCAAGCCCGCCGATGCGACAACGGTATCGATCGAATCAGGCGTCCAGAATGGAACCCTCGGAATTGCTGTCGGTTCACTCATCGCCATAGGGGTGACTGATACTTTACCACCCACGACTGTCCCGTCTGCGGTCTACAGCATCATCATGTACTTCATCACGGTTCCGTTTGTGATCTGGCGCCGAAGGACCCAGAAGTAGCCCTTTTCACGTGAAGAGAGGCAGCTGCCGATTTAATTTCGAGTGACTATTCAGGGAGTCAATTTTGGACCTTACCTATGAGCCAGTGGGATCCCGGGAGATGGAGATTATGGCGAGGCGAATAATTTCTGAATTTCAGGGTGTTCAAATGGCTCTGTGGTTCTAGGTTCCGCCCCCTGTATGTCTGCTAAAATACGTTTCACTTCCGCCGCGGCCAATGGCCTGGTTCTTGCTAAGGTGGGCCATCCTCAACGCGATGAGCCACTCCAGACTTCGAAAGAAGTTTTCAAAATTGATGAGGATGATCAGATGACGCTGGCCGCCATTTTCCTCAAGCCGTTTAAAAATCTCACAGCTCACCGCTTCACCCATCATTCGTCGCTCAACCAGCATGAAATGAACGCCTACGCCGCGGCCATCTTCGCCTCGGAGGACGGTTTACTAGAGAAGGGCTGTGACATTGCGAAGCGCCTGTATTCAAAGTCGAACCATCCGAACATCAAATCCGGAGACCTCTGCATCTCCTTGATCAAGGATATCGAACTCGACGGTGAGTTCATTCAGGGGCTGTGCATCCTCAAGTCGGAAAGCGTCGTCCCGTTTCTTAGCATTTCGACCCGAGACGGGGATCTTGAGTTGCACACTGAGCAGGGCATCAATCCGGAAAAGATCGACAAGGGTTGCCTGATTTTTAATCACTTGGCGACCAAGGGCTACTATGTGCTGACTTTCGACCGCAGCGGATCGGATTCACGCTTCTGGGTGCGGGACTTTCTGGGCGTGGTACCTATTACCGACAGCCCTTTTCTCACGAACAAATACGCCAACATGGCGGTGGCTTTCATGGAAAAAGAGAAGAAAGAAAAGCCAGCAGCAGAAGACGATGCTCCGCCATGGGATGCATCCAACGCAGCTAGGGATGCGATCACTTACTTTGAAGAAAAGGAAAACTTCAATTTGGGAGAGTTTGAGGAGGAGGTGTTGAAAACCCCGGAAGCCAAAGCGAAGTTTGCGGAACACCGCAGCAAGATCGAAGAGGAGCAGGGGCACAAATTGGAGGATTCCTTCGAAATTTCAAAAAAGGACGTCACCAAGGCTAAAAAGAAGATCCGCACCGCGATGAAACTCGATACGGGTGTGGAAATTCGCCTCAAGCCTGCACTTGCCGCCAAGCCTGGGGAATTTCTGGAACATGGTTTCGACGAAGTGAAAAAGATGAAATTTATTAAAATCTATTTTAACGAAGATCTCGCAGAATGACCGAAAAAGAGCGAATACGGCATTCAAAAGCGTCGCCTTCGCATCGCGAAATGGAAGCACCACGGAGACAATTGGCAGCCTCGGTTGTCAGGTAAGCGTCCTGACATTGGAATCAAACTGCTGGGTAATTGCTCCTTTTTTTCGGCTGCGCGTTTGTTTTGACCTGTCGAAGGGGTTTTGATATTGCCTAGCTATGTTCACGAGAGTTTCGTTTGTATTTTTTGTTTGTGGTTTCTTGGTTGCTGCGGATTCGCTCCCCTCACGGACTTGGACCTCGAAGGTAGGAACGACTTTGGAGGCGGAGGCTCTCGGGTTGGAAAATGGGAAGGTACAGTTTAAAACAGCCGAAGGGCGAGAGATTCCGGTAGCTCTAGATCAGCTTATTCCGGCGGATCAAAAGATTCTAATCGATACCTTTCCTGAGCAACCTGCGGAGGTTCCAGGGTTTAAATCACCGGCAAAGCTTCCGCATCCGCAGGGGGAAATAACAGAGCCGATCAGTTCCGATGATACATCGAGCTATCTCCTGTATTTACCGACAACTTTAGCTGCGGACACCAAGGCTCCGGTAGTGTTTTACGGTGGATCAAGTCCGGTGAACAAAAGGAAAATCGAGCGAATGATCAAGGCTGCTGAGCTGACTGGGACGATCTTGGCCGGTTCGCTGGAAAACCGTAACGGAGTTTTAAATTCCGATGCTTACAAAAACACTCTGGCTTCTTGGAATCACATGAAAGACAGCCTCCCCATGAATCCGGATCGGATGAATTTCATCGGCGGATCGGGCGGAGGAGCGCGGACTTTCATCATGGCGGATAGTTTTAAAGAACACTGTGTAGGTGCCGCGCCATTTGTGGGGTATGTCCCTGGTAAACTACGATGGGATAAGCAGACCTTTTTTTTCATCATGGGTGGAGCAAAAGACTATAATCGCTACTCTTCGGCCATAGCAGTTGATCAGGTGGGTGCCAAGCGGGGCATTTATCGGCCTTATCCGGGTGGTCATTCGGATCCGCCGAACGAAGTTTTTACGGAAGCACTGCTGTGGCTATACACCTGTGATCTTTATCTGAATCAAGAAGATGCAACCTCTGAACGGGAGCGATTCGAAGCACGATTCCTTAATTATCTGAAAGACGATCTGAATGATCAGCCGCAAATCGCGTATTTCTGGACCGACCATCTGCTAAATACCTGTGAGCTCAAGGGCACCGCAGCAGATGGGTTTCGCAGCCTTCACACTGATCTAGGAAAAATTTCGAAAAATACTAGGTATGTTGAAGGTCGACTGGCCCTCCAGAAATTAGCCGATAAGGAATACACTTCTATCGGGGGGGGCTCAAAAAAGAAGCATACCACCGACAGCATCACTCGGGCTGCCAATAGGCTTGCTGAAAACTTTAGTGACGTGCCGGAAATTGCCGAAATCGCCAAACAGATGGGTGAGGCTACTGACTAATCACATCAGTCATATGATGAGATCGAGTCTGTTGAAGAAAGGCGGGATCTTCAGTTATTTTTTGGCTCAAGCCATGGGGTTGGGGGCACGGAATCCGGATTTTCGATAGCCCAATCTGGTTCAGGGAACCATCGGATATTCGAGTAGCGAGGGTAAGTTTCAAAGATGTTTCCGCTGCCGGCGATTCGTGGATCACCTGTCTTTTTGAGATAGGCATCAAGTTGCTTCGCAAGCTTGGTCCTGATGACGGCATGAGCGGGATCGGCGGCGAGGTTCTTCAGGCATCCGGGATCTAAGGTGATATCGTAGAGTTCCTCTGCGGGCCGGCGGTCGACTGCGAGCTGAAAGAACGGATGGATTTTCGGATCGTTGCGGCCTGCAATCAAGTGGCTCAGCGATGGACAAGGATCGATGTCATAATATCCGCCATGTTCCGGGCCGGGAGCAGAGCCGGGTTTGCCGGTGAGTTTCTGTCCGGGACCGGCGGGCCAGCGCTCAGGAGTGAAGTTCCGGATATAGAGATGGCGCTCGGTGCGGATGCAGCGCTGAGGGTAGCCGAGAGTGTTATAGCGTGACGAGGAATGACGCTCGCGGGCAGAAAACACCGCGCTTGGAGCGGCATTCGTATCTTTATCTTCAAGATGGGAAAGGAAGCTCTTGCCAGTGAGTGGTAAATCCTCCGGAGCACTGATGCCGGTGGCTTCATGGATGGTTGCGGTGAGGTCGATGAGGCTCACCAGACGGGCACTGATGCGCCCGCCCGGAGCGCGGTCTTTCCAACTGATGGCAAGAGGCATGTGGATACCGAATTCATTGCAGTTTGCCTTGGCGTAGGGAAAGGGCATGCCGTTGTCGCTGGTGATGATGACGATCGTGTTCTCATACTCGCCGGTTTCCTTGAGCAGTTTTAATAGTTCGCCACAGTCGCGGTCGAAGCGATCAACTTCAAAGGCGTAGTCGAGCAAGTCCTCGCGAATCTCCGGGGTGTCCGGGAGAAATGGCGGGACTTCGGCTTGTGCAAGGGTTTTGCCCGCAGCGAGTCCGCTGCCCTTCTCGTAGCCACGATGCGGGTCGGAAGACCCAAACCAGAACACGAAAGGGGTATTTTCTTGGCGTTCCTTCAAAAATTGAGTGAAGGCCTCAGCGTAGGGCTTGCTGTGACCTCCGTAACTCTTGCCTGTGGGGTCGTCGGTTCGCCCTCCCGCCTTCCAGTTGCCCGGAGACCATCCCTTGCCAACGAATCCGGCGTGATAGCCGGAGTCCTTGAGCAGGTCCATGAAAGTGGTGTAGCGGCTACCGAAGGATGAGGCATGGGTGCCGGCATGCTCGATCTGCCAGATCTGACGGCCGGTGAGAATGGCAGCACGCGAAGGGCTGCAACCTGGGGAGGCGCAAACGGCATTGGTAAACAGCACACCCTCGGAGGCAATGCGGTCAAAGTTCGGCGTGGAAACCATTTTCGACCCGTAGGCGGAAGCATGTGGGAACGACTGGTCGTCGCTGATCATGAATAGGATATTGGGGCGCTCGGCTCCTTGGACGGCAAGACACCCTAGGTAGCTTAGTAGGCAAAGAAATCGGCTCATGGCCGGAGCTTGATCCAAGAACGACACGTTTGCAATCAGGCTAATTGAGCCATTGGTTGAAATGAGTTCAGTTCTCGCGGACCAATATGAATGAGGGGATTTCGCGCTGGGGGGAGGGGGCTTAATTTTCGAATAGATTGAAATTCGAAGCCCGCGTCCATTTACTCCGTCCATGGTGCCCCTGAGTATTCTTTATCAAGACGAGTTCCTCGTCGCCATCGACAAGCCTGCTGGCATGATTGTGCATTCTGGGCGCGAGGCTGAGGGGCCGGAATGGATTGCGATGAAGAGTCTGCGCGACCAACTCGGGCAGCGGATTTTCACGATACATCGGCTGGATAGACCTACTTCGGGTGTCCTACTTTTCGCCCTCGATAAGAAGACTTCCGGGCTCGTTCAGCAAGCTTTCGAGCTGCGGAATGTAGTCAAAATCTATCACGCTATCGTCTGCGGAAACGCCCCGGAGCGTTGGATCTGTGAGACTCCGCTGAGAACCAATCCCGAGGATGAACCACGAACAGCGATGACATTGTTCGAGTGCTTGGCAGTCACCCCCGACGCATTCTTTGCTGCCGATCCGACACTTGTTTTATCCCTCCTTAGAGTTACACCCACGACTGGACGGTATCACCAGATCCGCCGCCATCTATTGGACGCCGACAGACCGATAGTTGGGGACTTCCGCTACGCCGGGATGGATCGCAGCTATGAACTCGGGAAGGTTCTTAATACTGGCACGCGTATGCTGTTGCAGGCTAAGATTCTCGAGTTCGTTCATCCGCGAACCGGCGAGATCTTGAAAATCCAAGCTCCACCGGATGCTGCCTTTGCGCGATGTTTTCCAGATCCAACAGAATGATGGGCGACTGATAGGATGGCGACCAAGTGATGGTTCGGTATCGATCTGGCCGGGTTTCGGCTATTGGTCGGAATTCGGAGTGTGATCGGGATTTTCGCCCACGCCTGTGCGGTTTGGATCCGAGATCGCCCTCTTGATATCTTGCTTCCGTTCTTGTAGGAGCTGGTAGGTAAAGACGACGAGTGCACCGAGAATGGCGATCATGAGAACTTTAGGCAGGACGCCACTGCCACTATCACTATCACTGGGATATTTAGGAGTTCGGAGGCTGCGGGTCGTGGGGATACTTGGCGCGGTAAGGATGGATGCTGGTGCTTTTCGCTGGGCTTGTTGCGCGGCTTGAAGTCTGATTTTTTTAGGGTAGAAGGCACGGCACCGATGCCAGCTGGCATCTTTTGTTGGCGTTGCTGCGCGACTTGGAGTGAGCGTTTTGTGGGATTATATACAGCGACACCGATGGCAGCTTGCACCTTCTGTTGGCCTTGCTGCGCGACTTGAAGTGTGCATTTTGTGGGGGTGTACGGCGCGGCACCTCACTGTGCATCGTGCAAATCTAACAACAGCAGGGCGACCAGAGCCCCCTCTGTCATACCTCAGAAAATCCCACCCAACCGCGTGGAACAATCACCAAAAAAGTACAAACCCACAGGAAACAAAACACGATCAGAGCGTGGAAATTTCCAAAAAATCACCCGATATGAATTTGGTAATGTCGTATGATGAAATTTTGAAATTAACAGTTAAGCCAACCGCCATCAGCGGGGGCTTTTCACAAACTAAGGGACTCCGCCAAAATAAACTCGCATTTTGGTTCGGATTTCTTAACTATGTGGCATGGAGCTCAAAATCACGCCGGAAACGAAGGAAATCTGGAAGCAAACCCTCAGTCAGCTCAGTGGCCAGGCGCGACGGATTTTCATGGCATCGGTGGTTAAAGGATTGGGGCGTGGCGGTGCCGCATGGACCGGGCGCGAACTCGGTTGGGATCCCACGACACTGCGCAAGGGTACGAAGGAACTCGACGCCGGATCGGCTCATGCTGACCGCCTTCACCTTCGCGGGCGCAAGGGGTTCGCATCGAAACTCCCCCGGCTCCGGGACGATCTGCGTGCCATCTGCGAAGCCAACTGTCAGACCGATCCCACCTTCCGCACCACCCGGCTCTACCGTCGTCTCACCGCTGCGGAAGCCCACCGCCTGCTTGTCGCGAAAGGCTACACCAAGAAGGAACTCCCGTCCGAACGCAGCCTCTGCCGGATGATGGGCGACCTCGGCTTCAAGCCCCGCCGCGTTGCCAAAACCAAGCCGCTGCGGAAAATTCCCGAAACCGATGCCATCTTCGACAAGGTTCACGAAATTAACGCCCAGGCCGATGCCGATCCCGGAACCGTCCGCCTGTCCATCGACACCAAGACCAGCGTCCCGATAGGCAATCTCAGCCGCGGAGGGAAGAGCCGCCGTCACCACAAGGCTCTCGATCACGACCTGGAACCCGAAGCCAAACTCACCCCCTTCGGCATCCACCGCCCCGACACTTCCGAAACCTGGTTAAGCTTCACCACGGGCAGCGCCACCTCGGATTTCATGGCAGACCGCCTGTCCGAAATCTGGCCGACTCTTAAAAAAACGGTCATCCTCCACATACCCTCGTCATCAACGCCGACAACGGCCCCGAGAACAGCGGGCGACGCACCCAGTGGCTCAAGCGAATGATCGAGTTTTCAGCCTGTCACCGGGTCGATGTCCAGCTCGCCTTCTACCCGCCATACCACAGTAAATACAATCCTGTGGAGCGGGTCTTCGGAGTCTTGGAGAACTACTGGAACGGCGATCCGCTGACCACCGTGGAGGCAGCCCTGGGCATGGCCGAAGGCATGACCTATAAAGGAATCCATCCCAAAGCCACACTGGTGGAAGGCGACTACCCCAAAGGCGTGAAACTCGACAAGAAGTCGATGAAGCCGTATGAGGCGTGTCTTTGCCGCCTGGACGAACTCGGCAAATGGTTCATCAAGATCTCCGCATCATCCGCCGCTGCGATGGTCGCTGAAAAAACGATTTAAATTTGGCGGAGTCCCTAAGCGCCAGCGTATTCCGCCCCCAAGCAGAGGGCGTGACGGGCCTGTCCGCCCTAGCTTTCAGCGAAGGAGGGAGCGGGGTTTGCTCTGACGGTTGAGGTTTTGCCCGATTCAACGATAGTCCGAATCACGAAAAATGTTGCAATGCAACACCTGGTACCATTTCCACACCGTCCGAAGCAGGCGGCCGAGCCCGTAGGGTTCGCGCTCGGCTGACTGCTTCGGCGGATGTCCGGAAGATGCCTAAAATGGTATCTCCATGGTGCCATGAAAAAATCC
>Ga0209390_10002144_pt1 | contig 35669 bp, 33 predicted proteins | sample BON01_FD_187212 | JGI IMG/M metagenome (GOLD analysis project Ga0209390, IMG submission 187212) | Freshwater microbial communities from Lake Bonney liftoff mats and glacier meltwater in Antarctica - BON-01 (SPAdes) (version 2) | ecosystem: Environmental > Aquatic > Freshwater > Ice > Glacier...
TAAGGAATATAGGGGTATAGCAACAAGATGCTGCAAGACCGACACCAGTTTCAGCGCATTTATCTCCCTCGCATCAACCGTCATCCGGCTCCGGTGAACGTCAACACGCCCTAGTTGATCGTTAGATACGGCTTCGGGAGCACAAATATTAACAACTCTGTCGACCAGCCCCAGGAATTCTTCTTCATCGTCGCTAGGCCGTTTATAAAGAAAACCGAAAACCGCGCCTTGCTCCAAGCCAACTGTGTAGCCCTGCATGTATGCAACACAGGCTAACTTGACCTCAGTGCAGAGTGAGAGAAGGTCATTTCCGGTCAGTTCAGCTTTCGCACTTAATGGCGCGACCGCCAGTATCGCTGAAATGGCGACCGGCCAAGGGTTACATTTCATTGTTATCCTTCCTTCTCTAAACACCACTATCCAATAATATTTGTAGGAGGCTCTGGTGACGAGCGTTCATCAATGCGCCTCGGCCCAGTTTTTGCCTTGCCCGGCGTCCACAGCCAAGTGGACTTTCAGGGATACGGCCGGAGCGTGGGCTTGTTGCATGATGTCTCGGGCGACATCAATCAGGCGGTCGGTGGCGTCCTCGGCCACCTCGAACAGGAGTTCGTCATGGACTTGCAGCAGCATAATCGCGTCGATGCCCTTGATCGCGTCGGGCATGCGGATCATGGCGCGGCGGATGACGTCGGCGGCGGTGCCTTGAATGGGGGCGTTGATGGCGGCGCGTTTGGCGAAACCGGCGCCGGGGCCTTTGGCGTTGATTTCTGGAGTATGAATTTTCCGACCGAACAGGGTTTGGACATAGCCGTTTTCTTGGGCGAATTTGACGGTATCGGACATGTAGGTTTTGATGCCGGGGAAACGCTCAAAGTAGCGGTCTATGAAGCCTTGGGCTTCCCCGCGCGGGATACGCAGGTTGCGGGCGAGGCCGAAGCCGGAAATGCCATAGATGACGCCGAAATTGATGGCCTTGGCCTTGCGGCGGATCTCCGGCGTCATCTGGTCGAGGGGGACGTTGAACATTTCTGACGCGGTCAGGGCGTGGATGTCCAGCCCGTCGCGGAAGGCTTGTTGCAGTTCGGGGATATCGGCGGTGTGGGCCAGAATGCGAAGTTCGATCTGGGAATAGTCTAGGGAGATCAAGACCTTGCCCGGTGGCGCGATGAAAGCTTCGCGGATGCGGCGGCCTTCTTCGGTGCGGACGGGGATGTTTTGCAGGTTGGGGTCGGTAGAGGCCAGACGCCCGGTGCTGGCGCCTGCGATGGAATAAGAGGTGTGGACGCGGCCGGTGTCGGGGTTGATCGCGGCTTGCAGCGCGTCGGTATAGGTGGATTTCAGTTTAGCGATCTGGCGCCAATCCAGCACGCGGGCGGCAAGGTGCGCGCCCTGCGGGTGGCTGTCTTCCATCGTGGTGATGTCTTCCAGAATATCCGCTCCGGTGGCATAAGCGCCGGTTTTTCCTGTGGTGCCACCGGGAATTTGCAGGCGGTCAAACAGGATCTCGCCCAATTGTTTGGGGCTGCCCACGTTGAATTTATCACCTGCGATCTCGTGGATTTCTTCCTCTAGCTGCACCAGTTTCTGCGCGAAGGCGTTGGACATGCGCGACAGCACATCGCGGTCAACGCGGATGCCTGCCATCTCCATTTCCGCCAGAACGGGGACCAGCGGGCGTTCGAGGGTCTCATAGACTGTGGTCACGCGGGCGCGGTGCAGTTGGGGTTTGAACAGCTGCCACAGGCGCAGGGTGATGTCGGCGTCCTCAGCCGCGTATTTCACGGCGTCGTCGATGCCGACACGGTCAAAGGTGATCTGGGATTTGCCGCTGCCGAGTAGGGACTTGATCGGGATCGGCTGGTGGCCAAGGTAAAGGTCTGACAGCGTATCCATGCCATGGCTGTTGGTGCCTGCGTGCATGGCATAGCTGAGCAGCATGGTATCGTCGAAAGGGGCGATCTGGATACCTTGGCGGGCAAGGATTTTCAGATCGTATTTCATGTTCTGGCCGATTTTGAGGATCGACGGATCTTCGAGCATTGGTTTCAGCGCGGCGATGGTGTCGCGCAGGTTCAACTGGCCTTCGATGAGGTCAGACGAGCCGAAAAGATCGCCGCCACCTTGCTTGTGACCCAAGGGGATATAGGCGGCTTTGCCGGCCTCGACGCAGAGGGAAATGCCGACAAGCTCGGCCTGCATTTCGTCAAGTGAGGTGGTTTCGGTATCCACGGCAACATGGCCGATGTCGGTGATATGACTGATCCAGTCTTGCAGCGTTTGCATGTCGCGGATGCAGGTATAGGCGGTGGGATCAAAGGGCAGTTTTGGGGCGTCATCCTGCGTCAGGTCCGGGGCGGGTGCGGGGGTGGCGGGGGCCTCAACCCCCAGCCGTTCAGCGACGCGGCGGGTGATGGAGCGGAACTCCATCTCGGTCAGGAAAGCCAGCAGGATCTCGGCATTTGGCGGTGTGATTTCCAGATCATCAAGACCGGTGTCCAAGGCCACATCGTCTTTCAAGGTGACCAGTTGGCGCGAGATTCGGATCAGGTCGGCGTTGGCTTCCAACGCTTCGCGGCGCTTGGGTTGTTTGATCTCGGCGGTGCGCGACAGCAGGCTGTCAAGGTCACCGTATTCCTGAATGAGCAGGGCGGCGGTTTTCAACCCAATACCGGGCGCGCCGGGCACGTTATCCACGCTATCCCCGGCCAAGGATTGAATATCAATCACTTTTTCGGGCGGCACGCCGAATTTCTCAAACACTTCATTTGGGCCGATCTGCTTGGCTTTCATCGGGTCGAACATGTCGATGCCGGGGCCGACCAGCTGCATCAGATCCTTGTCCGAAGAGATGATCGTGCAGCTGCCACCAGCCGCAACCGCAGCCCGTGCAAGGGTGGCGATGATGTCATCAGCCTCATATCCCGGCGTCTCGATACAGGCCACGTTGAAGGCGCGGGTGGCGTCGCGGGTCAGGGGAAATTGCGGGCGCAGATCTTCGGGCGCTGGGGGGCGGTTGGCTTTGTAGGCGGGGTAGATATCATTGCGGAACGTCTTGGAGGAATGATCGAAAATCACCGCGATATGGGTGGCGGCGCCGCTGCGCTTTTCGGTAGAAATCTCATTCCACAGGATGTTGCAAAAGCCGGCTACGGCGCCGACGGGCAGGCCATCAGACTTGCGCGTCAGGGGCGGCAAAGCGTGATAGGCGCGGAAGATATAGGCCGAGCCGTCGATCAGGTGAAGGTGGTGGCCCTTGCCGAATCCGCTGCTCATGTGGCTTGTTCCTTATGACCGTCCAAGGGGGTGTTGTGCCATGTTGCGCCGCTGTCTGCCACCGTTAGTCGCCTATGCTTTTGGCTTTGGGATCGTTTGGGCTGACCCGCTGCCCTGCGAAGTGAAAGAGGGCAGTGCTGACAGTTGCGTGTGGCTCCTTGCCTGCATTGGCGACGATGGGCGCTGGATGGATGGGCGGGCCACGGGCTGGGATGCCGGGCCGTTGGAGGCTGCGTCGAATGACGGGGTGGCTTGCACGGGGAATTGGACCACGTCTGACAGTTTTGCAGGCGGGCGGGCGGATGTGTTTTGCGATGCTGGGATGACGGCCTCGGTCATGTATTTCTCGCAAGATCCGGCAACGGGCACGGTTTCGGGGTGCGGCATGACCAACTGGGGCGAGATTGTCGAGGCGTGGTCAGGGAAAAATGTGCTGGAGTATTTCCGCGGTGGCGATCCGACCGAAGGGGCGGTTTTGCGCTGCGGAGACTATGGGATTCCGCTGTCTTATTGGCTTAATTCCGGGCGTTCCACCACAGCGACAGCGTGACCGATTGGGGCGTGGGCGTCCACGCTCCAAAGGGAATTCCGGCGGCGGTCAGCTGTTCGGCAAGCCATTGATTGCAGGGGCGAAAGAGATGGAACCGATCCTTGGCACGCCAAAAGCTGTCAGTGGCGGTAAAGCCCTTTTGCGGGTGGCGCTGGGGCGCGCCAGAGGCGTCAGGCAAGGGCGTGGCTTTGATGGTGTCGCGCAGGGTATTGTATTGCGTCTGGCTGATATCCAACCAGATGACATTGGGAAAATCGTTTGGAATGAAGGGCGTATAGTCAATCCGCAGCACGGCGGCATCGCCGGTGGCGGCTTGCCAGATGGCTCCGGCAGTGATGTCGGAATAGCTGCCAGCGGTGGTGTAGAATGCCTCGGAGCCCCAGCCGATGATCATCCAGCCGGTGGCATCTGGCGGTAGGGCATAGGTGAAATCTGCCCGCAGGTCCGGATCAATGGGCAGGGCAAAATCATAGTGGATCGGGCCGCGCAAAAGGCCGATGCGAATGTCTGGGGGCTGGTTTGTCCAACTGCCACCTGCGGGCCAAAGAGCCCCTGCAAAGGCGGCCAGAAAGAACAGAATTGGCACGGCGATTAGGGAGGCCGCTGCGCGCAGGCCCCAGCGCAGCGCGCGCATCTCCGACGTGCCTAGTGGTCGTCGTGGGCGTGGTCGCGGTCGATCACATAGCGCTTGTCGCAATAGCCGCATTCGACAAAACCGGTGTCGCGGGGGATCGACAGCCAGACGCGGGGGTGACCAAGAGCCCCTTCACCGCCATCGCAGGATACTTTCCAGGTGGTCACGGTCTGGGTCTCGGGGGCGTCGTTCGGCATTTCGGGCGTCCTTGGGTGGGGTTTCTGGGGATGCGAGGTCTGCGTACCATATTACGGATGCGGCAGGTGCGGGCAAGAGTGGGGCGGTGATCGGTGGGGTAAGGGGCTGAAATGCCACGATAAGCATGGGTTGCAAGGGGGATGGCCGAGCCTGTGGCAGTATCGTTCTCCCTCCCGCCGCGAATCAGCCAAAAGGTCAAAGCCGCCATTGCCACCGCCCGTGGCAACGCGGGCGCGTCCCCCCTCGTATGGGGGGCAAGCCCGCTCCCCTTTATCCCGCCTGCCCGCCGATCAGCGCTCCGCGTGATTTCAACGCGGCCAGCCAGCCCAGACCCTGCGCTGTGCCCTTGGCCGGGCGGTATTCGGCGGCGATCCAGACGCCATCCAGCGCATCCACCGCATCACACAGCGCAGGCAGCGAAAAGCCGCCGCCGCCGGGTTCATTCCGGGTGGGAAAGCCAGCGATCTGCACATGGTTGATATGATCAAGATGATCGGCCCAGACCAAGGCCGCATCGCCATGCAGGCGGGCCGCATGCCACAGATCGAACTGCAAGCCGATCATAGGATTGCCGATGTCATCCAAAATGCGCCCGGCTTGATCATAGTCATTCAGGAAATACCCCGGCATATCGTCGGGGTTCAAAGGCTCCAGACAGATCCGCTGCTCGGGGGCCTGTGCTGCGGCCCATGTCAGATTCTCGACATAGGTCGCCTCGGCCTGCGGGCCTTTCGCAACGCCTGCCATCACATGAATGCGCGCGGCCCCAAGGCGGCTGGCGTAATCGGCGGCGCGCAGAAAGCTGTCGCGAAAGGCGGCTTCATACCCCGGGCGCGCGGCAAAGCCCCGGTCGCCAGAGGCCCAATCGCCGGGCGGCGTGTTGATCAGTGCCAAGGGCATGCCCCCCAGTGCGCGTTCCCAATCGGCCACGGAGTGGTCATAGGGAAACAACACTTCTACCCCGTCAAACCCGCTGCGCCGCGCCCAATCGGGGCGGTCAAGCATCGGCACTTCGGTAAAGAGATGCGTGAGATTGGCGGCGAAATTGGGCATATATGGGCTAAGGCAACTCTGACGAAGGGATGACCGGAAAGAACTGCCCTCCGGACCAAAGACCAAACCAGCTATCGCCATGATGGTCTGCGTGGCAACCCAATTCGACAAGGCGATAGAATGATTTGCGGTCGATCAGGGCCCAAAGGTTGCTTCGGATCAGCACATAGGGCGAGGGTTCACCGTTTTTAGCCCGCTCCACGCGGATCGGATGATCAGGGCCTGCGATGGTGATATCGTCGGTTTTGGTGGTAAAAGTCAGACTTTGGTCGGGGCCAGAGCCTGTCGCGTCGAAATCCACTGCCAAGAGGGGGGCGTCATCAACGGTGATTCCCACCTTTTCGACCGGGGTCACCAGATAGTATTTGCCATCCTCCAGCTTCAGGATCGACGAGAACAGCTTGACCAAGGGCGCCCGGCCGATGGGGGTGCCAAGGTAGAACCATGTGCCATCGCGGGCGATGCGCATGTCGATATCGCCGCAAAACGCAGGATTCCACAGGTGGATGGGGGGCAGGCCCTTGCCCTTAGCGGCTTTGGCGGCGGCGGCGAGTGTATCTGCGGTTGGTTTGCTCATCTGGCTTTCAATCGGCGTTGTGTCTGGCGCGCAGTGTCGCCCGGCGCGCAGGCAACGGCAAGGGCTGAGGGCGCGAGGCGCTTTCACGATCATTTGTGTCAAGTGGCCTTTTGCCATTTGTGCCCGCCGCTAACTTTCGGTCTAATGACGGCCAGTGGAATTTGAAGGAGCCCGGGAATGGCTGGTGAACACGCGCTGGTGGCAGAGATTGAGGCTTTGGGCGAAACCCTTGGCCGGGCCAAGGACTCGATCAACCAACGGTTCATCGGGCAGACGGCGGTGGTCGATCTGGTTCTGGCCAGCCTGCTGTCGGGCGGCCATGCGTTGCTGGTGGGTCTGCCGGGTCTGGGCAAGACGCGGCTGGTGGATACGATGGGCACGGTGATGGGGCTGAATGCTAACAGGGTGCAGTTCACGCCCGATCTGATGCCCGCCGATATTCTGGGGTCTGAAGTGCTGGAGACGGCCAAGGACGGTTCCCGCGCGTTTCGGTTCATCGAAGGGCCGGTGTTTTGCCAGTTGCTGTTGGCAGATGAGATCAACCGGGCTTCGCCCCGGACCCAATCGGCCTTGTTGCAGGCGATGCAGGAAAAGGAAGTGACAATCGCGGGGCAGCACCGGCCTTTGGGGCGGCCCTTCCATGTGCTGGCGACGCAAAACCCGATTGAGCAAGAGGGGACGTATCCCCTGCCAGAGGCGCAGTTGGACCGGTTCTTGGTGCAGGTCGATGTGAATTACCCAACCCGTGCGATTGAGCGGGACATTCTGATTGCTACCACGGGGGCGGAAGAGGCGCAAAGCACGCAGGTGTTTACGTCCGAGGCGTTGTCGGCCGCGCAAAGCGTGCTGCGGCGGATGCCGGTGGGCGATACGGTTGTCGAATCGATCCTTGATCTGGTGCGGTCGTGCCGCCCTGGAGAGGCCGAGGGCCGCGATCTGGCTGATGCATTGGCTTGGGGCCCGGGGCCGCGCGCGGCGCAGGCTTTGATGCTGACCGTGCGGGCGCGGGCTTTGTTGCAAGGCCGCTTGGCCCCGTCGGTCGAGGATGTGGCGGCGATGGCGCAGGCCTGCCTGACCCACCGCATGGCGCTGTCTTTTGCGGCGCGCGCGCGGGGTGAGACGCTTTCCAGCATCATCAGCCGCGTCTCAACCCGCGTGTTGGGGTTTGAGGCGGCAGCGTGACCCTAGACCTGCGCACGCGCGCGGAAGCGCTTGGCCAGACTCTGCCGCCCTTGTTGGCAGAGGCAGAGATGCTGGCCTCAACCGTCATGCTGGGAGAGCATGGGCGGCGGCGCGCAGGGATGGGCGATGAGTTTTGGCAATATCGCCCGGCGCATCAGGGCGATGAGGCCAGGATGGTCGATTGGCGGCGATCTGCCCGCAGTGACGCGCATTTCGTGCGCGAGCGGGAATGGCAGGCGGCGCAATCGGTGACGATCTGGGTTGATCCGTCAAAAAGCATGAGTTTTTCGGGTGCCAAGGGGCGCGAGGCAAAGGGTGATCGCGCGCGGCTGGTCGGCTTGGCGCTGGCGGTCTTGCTCTTGCGCAGTGGAGAACGGGTTGGGCTGGCCGGGCTGTCGCAGCCGCGGGCCGGGCGATCGCAGATTGTGCGGTTGGCGGCCCGGATGGCCGAGGCGGCGGGCGATGCGGATTTCGGCGCGCCCGAGGTTGAGGGCATGGTCAGCCACGGCCGCGCGGTGTTCCTGTCTGATTTCATGGGTGATCTGGCGGGGGTTGAGGCGGCTTTGGCCCGGGCGTCTGATAGCGGCGTCAAGGGCGCTTTGGTGCAGGTGTTGGACCCGGCAGAGGAAGAGTTCCCCTTTGACGGGCGCACGATCTTTGAATCGATGGGTGGCAGTGTGAGCCATGAGACCAAGAAAGCCGGAGAATTGCGCGACCGCTATCTGGCGCGGTTGGCAGAGCGGAAGGATCGGTTGACGGTTCTGGCCCGCGCTGTGGGTTGGCATTTCACCACGCATCACACCGGACAGCCCGCGCAATCAGCACTTTTGTGGCTTTATCGGGCGTTGGAGGGTGGGCGGTAAATGTTCACCCTTGGCCCCCTTGGCTTTGTCACGCCGATCTTGCTGACAGCCCTGATTGCGCTGCCGATCTTGTGGATTTTGCTGCGCGCCGTGCCGCCTGCGCCGATCCGGCGGCGGTTCCCGGGCGTGGCGCTGCTGCTGGGCCTGAAGGATGAGGATGCCGAGACGGATAAAACCCCGTGGTGGCTTTTGCTGTTGCGGATGCTGGCGGTGGCGGCGGCGATTGTGGGCTTTGCCGGGCCGATCCTGAACCCCGAGGGGCGTCAGGTGGGCACAGGGCCGGTTCTGGTGGTGCTGGATGGCGGTTGGGCCGAAGCGCGCGATTGGACCGCGCGGTTGCAGCGCGCCGGGCAGTTGGTGGAAGAGGCGGGCCGTGATGGCCGCCCGGTGGCGGTGGTGGAACTGACCAACGCGCCGGAGGAGGTGGTTTTCCAGACCGCTGAGGCGATGGCGGGCCGCTTGGCCAGGCTGGAGCCTGCGGCGTGGGCCCCCGGTGCGATGGAAGACTGGGCCGAAGTGCTGCCCGGTGAAGGGTTTGACACGGTTTGGCTGTCGGATGGGTTGGATCATCCGGGGCGCGCGGCACTGGCGGCGGTGTTTGAAGACAAGGGCGCTTTGACGGTGATTGAAAGCCCGCGCCCGGTGATTGCCTTGCATCCGGCAGGCTTTGCCGAGGGGCAGGTGACGGTGTCGGCCAGCCGCTATCCGGCGGGGGAGGGTGTTGAGGTTGACGTGGCCGCACGCGGGCCGGACCCTGCGGGGATTGACCGGGAGTTGGCGCGGGCCGTGTTGGTGTTTGCGGATGGAGAGGCGCGGGCGGAAGTGGCGATTGATCTGCCGCCAGAGCTGCGCAACCGGGTGACGCGGTTTGAAATTCCGGGCGTGCGGTCGGCCGGGGCGGTCAGCCTGACCGATGACAGTCTGAAGCGGCGCAAAGTGGCGATCATTGGCGCTGGGCCGGATCAGGAGGGGCTGCAACTGCTGTCGCCCACGCATTACCTGCGGCAGGCGTTGGCGCCGGTGGCCGATCTGGTTGAAGGCAGTTTGACGGATGTGCTGGTGGCCAAGCCCGATGTGATCATCTTGGCCGATGTGGCGCGGGTGACGCAAAGCGAGCAGGACGCGATGCTGGATTGGCTGGAGGAGGGCGGGCTTTTGCTGCGCTTTGCCGGGCCACGGATGGCGGCCTCGGACCTGAGCCGGATTGATGAAGACCCGTTGATGCCGGTGCGGTTGCGCGAAGGTGGGCGCACAGTTGGCGGGGCGATGAGTTGGGGGGAGCCGAAGACGCTGGCACCCTTCCCCGAGGAAAGCCCGTTTTTTGGGCTGGCTTTGCCCAAGGATATTCAGGTGATCTCTCAGGTTTTGGCGCAGCCGGACCCGGAACTGGCCGCGCGGACCTTTGCTGCCTTGGAAGATGGCACGCCCTTGGTGACGCATAAGGTGGTGGGGCAGGGGCAGGTCGTGCTGGTGCATGTGACGGCGAATGCCGATTGGTCGAACCTGCCGCTGACCGGGTTGTTTGTGCAGATGCTGGAGCGGTTGGCGGTTTCAACCCGGCCGGCAGTGCCGGGGGCTGTGGATCTGGAGGGCCAGATCTGGGTGGCTGAAGAGGTGCTGGACGCTTGGGGCGCGCAGCGCGACGCCGGGGAAATTCCCGGGGTTGAAGGCGCTGTGCTGGCGCAGGCGATTGTGGACGGGCCGGGGCCTGCGCATCCGCCGGGCTTATATGCAGGATTGGACCGGCGCGTGGCGTTGAATGTGATTGGGCCGGAAACGGTTCTAACAGCGGCCGCGTGGCCTGCGGGGGTGGATGTGCAGGCGTTGGAACTGGCGGCAGAGCGGTCTTTGAAGGGCGGCTTTCTGGTGGCGGGGCTGGCGCTGTTGCTGGTGGATATTCTGGCGGCGTTGTGGCTGGCAGGGCGGCTGACGGGCCTGCGCCGGGGCGTGGCGGTTCTGGGGCTGGGGCTGGTTTTGGCCGCTGCCGGGCAGGGGCGGGCGCAAGATACGCCCGCGCCGGGCGATGAGTTCGCGTTGGAGGCCACGGGCGCGGTGGTTCTGGGCCATGTGCTGACGGGCGACGCCAAGGTGGATGAGCTGGCCGAGGCGGGGCTTTTGGGTCTGGGCGATCGGCTCTGGCAGCGCACCTCGATCGAGCCGACAGCGCCGATGGGCGTGGATATTGAGCGCGATGAGCTGGCGTTCTTTCCGTTTCTTTACTGGCCGATTACGCCTGATATGCCGACGCCCTCGGATGCCGCTTATGACAAGTTGAACCAGTATCTGCGCAGTGGCGGGATGATCCTGTTCGATACCCGCGACGCCGATGTGGCAATGTTTGGCGGTGAGACGCCGGAGGGGGTAGCCTTGCAGCGCATCGCGGCGGGCTTGGACGTGCCGCCGTTGGAACAGATCCCGGGCGATCATGTGCTGACGCGGACTTTCTATCTGTTGCAGGAGTTTCCGGGCCGCTTTGCCAATGCGCCTATCTGGGTAGAGGCAGCACCCCCGGACGCCGCCCTGGCCGAGGGGATGCCGTTTCGCACCTTGAATGACGGGGTGACGCCGGTGATTTTTGGCGGCAACGATTGGGCGGCGGCTTGGGCGATTGATGAATCTGGCGTGCCGATGCTGCCGGTGGGACGCGGGGCGGCCGGAGAGCGCCAGCGCGAGATTGCCTACCGTTTTGGGATCAATGTGATCATGCATGTGCTGACCGGGAATTATAAGTCAGACCAAGTGCATGTGCCGGCGCTGCTGGAAAGGCTGGGGCAATGAGTGTGATCTTTGACCCTTTGGTGATCTGGCCTGTCATTTGGGCTTTGGCGGGGCTATCGCTGTTGTTGCTGGCGCTTGCGTTGTGGCGCGGGCTTGGCGGTTGGGCTCTGCGCGGGTTGTCGGCCTTGGCGGTGTTGGTGGCGCTAGCGAACCCCAGTTTGCAGACGGAAAACCGGGTGGGCTTGGATGATATTATCATCCTGATCGTGGATGAGAGCGCCAGTCAGGCTTTGGGCGGCCGATCCGTGCAGGTGGCCGAGGCTGTTGCCCGGGTAGAGGCCGAGGTGGCAGCACTTCCGGGGGCGGAATTGGTGATCCGCCGGGTTGGCGATGGCGAAAATGATGCGGGCACGCTGGCGATGACGGCGATGGCTGAGGCGCTGGCCGAAGAGCCGCGTGCGCGAGTGGCGGGGGTGCTCTTGGTGACCGATGGGCAGGTGCATGACTTGGCGCTGGTGCCGGGTCTGCCCGCCCCTTTGCATGTGCTGTTGACCGGCAAAGAGGCCGATTGGGACCGTCGGCTAAGCATCCGCAACGCGCCGGCCTTTGCGATTATTGGCGAAGAATTCAATTTGAAAATCCAAGTGGATGATTTGGGGGCTGCACCCGCAGGCGGGCAGGTGGAGTTGACGATCACCGTCGATGCTGAGCCGCCCGAGACCTATACCGTGCCGGTGGGGGTAGAGTTGGACCTGCCGGTGACGCTGCCGCATGGTGGCATGAACGTGTTGCAATTCTCGGTCGATGGGGTGGACGGTGAGTTGACCGACCGCAACAATGCGCAAGTGGTGCAGATAAACGGGGTGCGCGACCGGTTGCGGGTGCTGTTAATCTCGGGCCAGCCACACGCGGGCGAGCGGGTCTGGCGGAACCTGTTGAAATCGGACGCCTCGGTCGATCTGGTGCATTTCACCATTTTGCGGCCGCCGGAAAAGCAAGATGACGTGCCGGTGGATGAGTTGAGCTTGATCGCTTTTCCGACGCGGGAATTGTTTTTGGAAAAGATCGATGAGTTCGATCTGATCATCTTTGACCGCTACCGGATGCAAGGCATCATGCCCCTGAGTTATATCGACAATGTGGTGAATTATGTGAAAGAGGGCGGCACGGTTCTGGTGGCCTCCGGCCCCGAATTCGGGGCGGTGGATTCTTTGTATCGCTCGCCTCTCTCTGAGATTTTGCCAGTGGCGCCGACCGCGCAGGTGATTGAGGGCGGGTTCAAGCCGGTGATCACTGATCTGGGCAAGCGGCATCCGGTGACCGAAGGCTTGGAGAAATTTGCGCCCGCGGGCGAGGATGGCCAGCCCGGCTGGGGGCGGTGGTTCCGGATTGCCGAGGTCGAAAAGCTATCGGGTCAGACGGTGATGGAGGGGCCACAGGGCCTGCCCTTGCTGGTGCTGGACCGGGTGGGCGAGGGTCGGATTGCGGTTTTGACCAGCGATCAGGTCTGGCTTTGGGGGCGTGGCTATGAGGGCGGTGGGCCGCAGTTGGAACTCTTACGGCGGCTGGCGCATTGGATGCTGAAAGAGCCGGAGTTGGAGGAAGAAACCCTGACCGCCTTTGCCACGGGTCAGGCCTTGACCATCGTGCGCCGCACGATTTCCGAAGAGGCGCCGGGGCCGTTGACGGTGACCGGGCCGGACGGGGCCGAGGTGGTGTTGCAGATGGCCGAGACAGCACCCGGGCGGTTCGAGGTGGAGTGGACCGCGCCGGTTTTGGGGCTGTTTCGGTTGGAGCAAGGCGATCTGACGCGGGTGATCGGTGTGGGGCCAGTGGCCCCGCGTGAGTTTATTGAGACGATTGCGTCGGAAGCGCTGTTGATGCCGGTGGTTGAGGGCGCACGCGGGTCTGTGACGCGGCTGGAACCGGGCGTGCCGGATTTGCGGCGGGTGGCCGAGGGGCGGCCGACATCGGGGCGCGGCTGGATCGGCATCACCCCGCGCGGGGCCTATGAGACGGCGGATGTGGATGTTCGGGCGCTGTTGCCGGGTTGGGTTTGGCTATTGTTGGCGGCGGGTCTGGCGGTTGCGGCCTGGCTGATCGAGGGGCGCAGGGGGGCGAAGGTCTGAGCCTGTAGCAGGCCCAGAGAGCCTCCGGCGGGAGTATTTCGAAAAGGGCAATTGGGCAGGCCAGCCGGGCCTTGATAGAGCGGGCCTTGATCAGCCGGGCCCGGATCAGAAAGGTTTCACGACAACGAGCCAGAGAATGGCGATGACGCCCAGCACGCTGACCTCGTTGAAGATGCGCAGATAAAGGTCTGAATGGCCAAAGTTGCCCTTGCGGGCGCGAGCCACAAGGATGCCTGTCCAGATGTAATGGGCGGCCAGAAGGGTCACGAGGGCCAGTTTGGCGTGAAGCCAAGGGTCGGCGAGAAAGGGTATCCACGCGAGCCAGAGGCCGGTGACAAGGGCGATCACGGCGAGGCCCGCAGAAAAACGGTAGAGGCGGATGGTGAGGTCTCCGAGAGGGCCGAATCTCCCCAAGGTGGCCCATTCGCGGCGCCAGTAGATCAGCGCGCGGGGGACGGCGAAGATGGACGTCATCCAGCCCATGACGCAAAGAATATGTATGATTTTGACCCAATCCATATCCTATGGGTAGCCGGGAGACGGCCAAAGGCGCAAGGGGCACTTTGGGCACAGAAAAGCATTGCGATTTGCCGTAATTGGTTATATGATTTTACCAATTGGAGGGTTTCTGATGGATATGCCGATACCGAGCCTTGCCGTGATGGGAAAGAAATCGCGGGTTATTGCGCGGTTGCGGGCTGTGTTGCCTGAGGATGCGGTGATCGAGGATCCGGTGGAAACGCGGGCTTATGAATGTGATGGGCTGGCGGCCTATCGCTGTTTGCCGCTGGCGGTGGTGTTGCCGCGCACGACGGCAGAGGTCTCTGCCGCGCTGCGGGTCTGCTTTGAAGAGGGTGTGCCGGTGGTGCCTCGCGGGGCGGGGACGTCTTTGGCGGGCGGCGCGATGCCGACAGAGGATTCGGTTGTTCTGGGCGTGGCGCGGATGACGGCTGTGCTGGAGACCGATTATGACAACCGCTTTGTGCATGTGGAATCCGGGCGGACGAACCTAAGCGTGACAGGGGCTGTGGAGGAGGCGGGGTTTTTCTATGCGCCGGATCCGTCGAGCCAGCTCGCTTGCGCGATTGCGGGCAATATCGCGATGAATTCAGGCGGTGCGCATTGTCTGAAATACGGGGTGACGACAAACAATCTGTTGGGCGTGACCTTGGTGCAGATGGACGGGACGGTGCTGACTTTGGGCGGCCCATGGGGTGAGCCTGAGGGGTTGGATTTGCTGGGGGTCGTGTGCGGCTCGGAAGGGCAGTTGGGGGTGGTGACCGAGGCGTGGTTGCGGATATTGCGCAAGCCAGAGGGCGCGCGGCCTGTGCTGGTGGGGTTCAACTCCAACGAGGTGGCGGGGGCTTGTGTCGCCGATATCATTCGCGCCGGGATCTTGCCGGTAGCGATCGAGTTCATGGACCGGCCTTGTATCCGCGCGACAGAGGCCTTTGCCAAGGCGGGCTATCCCGATTGCGAGGCGTTGCTGATCATCGAGGTTGAAGGCTGTGACGCCGAGATTGATGAGCAACTGGCGCGGATCAAGGCGATTGCGATGATGCATGACCCGGTGGAATTCCGCGAGGCGGCGGATGAAGATCAGGCCAAGCGGATCTGGCTGGGGCGCAAATCGGCCTTTGGCGCGATGGGGCAGATCAATGATTACATGTGTCTGGATGGGACTATCCCGGTGTCATCCTTGCCTTATGTCTTGCGGCGGATTGGCGAGTTGAGCGCGGAGTTCGGGTTGGATGTGGGCAATGTGTTTCATGCGGGCGATGGCAATATGCATCCGCTGATCCTGTATAACGCCAATACCCCGGGGGATCTGGAGCGGTGCGAAGCTTTGGGTGCCGAGATCTTGAAGCTGTGTGTTGAGGTTGGGGGCTGCCTGACCGGTGAGCATGGCGTGGGGATCGAGAAGCGCGATCTGATGTCTGTGCAGTTTGCGGCCGTGGATATGGAGGCGCAGATGCGGGTGAAGGATGTGTTTGACCCGAAGTGGTTGTTGAACCCGGCAAAGGTGTTTCCGTTGGGACTGACTGATGAGCGGCGCGCGGGATGAAAGCGCCGGGGGGGCTGTCTGCCCCCCCGGACCCCCCCGAGAGTATTTCCAAAAGGGCAAGATATGCGACCGGTGAGTGAAGCGGAATTGGCTGAGATAGTGGCTGCAGCCTCGGGGCCTTTGGTGGTTCGGGGCGGGGGCACGCGCGCGTTGGGTTCCGTTGAGGGCGATGTGTTGGAGACCGGCGGTTTGGCGGGCGTGCGGCTTTATGAGCCCGCCGCGCTGACGCTGGTGGTGGGCGCCGGGACGACAATGGCGGAGTTGGACCGGGTGTTGGCGGGAGAGCGACAGCGGCTGGGGTTTGAGGTGCCTGATCTGCGCGGGCTTTTGGGGCGGCGGGGGATGTCTACGATTGGGGGCGTGGTGGCGGTGAACGCGAGCGGCCCCCGCAGGGTGCAGGGTGGCGCGTGCCGCGATGCGCTGTTGGGGGTGCGGTTTGTCGATGGCACGGGCGCTGTGGTGAAGAACGGCGGGCGGGTGATGAAGAATGTCACCGGCTATGATCTGGTCAAGCTGATGGCGGGGGCGCATGGCACTTTGGGGGTGTTGAGCGAGGTTTCTTTGAAGGTGCAGGCGGTGCCGGAGGCGGAGGCGTCTTTGGTGATCGACGGTCTGGAGGATGAGCAAGGGCTGGCGGTATTGCGGCGGGCTTTGGGATCGCCGTTTGATATCTCGGGGGCGGCGCGGGTTGCAGGGCGCTCGGCCATCCGGGTTGAGGGGATGGCGGGATCTGTGGCCTATCGCATGGAGCAATTGCGCGCGCTGTGTGGCGCGGGCGAGGTGCTGGAGGGCGAGGCGAGTGCGACCCTGTGGCGCGATGTGCGCGATGTGAAGGCTTTTGCCGAGGTTGAGGGGGAGGTTTGGCGGTTGGCGCTGGTGCCCTCTAGCGCGGCGGGGGTTGTGGCAGCCTTGGGGGCGCAGGCGGTTTATGACTGGGGTGGTGGGTTGGTTTGGCTGTTGATGCCAGCGAGGCAGGGGGAGGCTGTGCGGGCGGCGGTGGCCGGGCGGGGGCATGCGATCTTGATGCGCGGGGCGGGGGCGGCGTTTGCGCCAGAGGGGGCCGCGGTGGCGGCTTTGGCGGCGGGGTTGCGGGCGAAGTTTGACCCCAGGGGCATTTTGAACCGGGGGATTATGGGCTGATGCAGACGAATTTTTCTGAGGCGCAGCTGGCTGATCCGGGAATTAAGCGGTCGAATGAGATCCTGCGGGCCTGCGTGCATTGCGGGTTTTGCACGGCGACCTGCCCGACCTATCAGGTTCTGGGGGATGAGTTGGATTCCCCGCGCGGGCGGATCTATCTGATCAAGGATATGCTGGAAAAGGGCCGTCCGGCGGATGAGAAAACGGTCAAGCATATTGATCGATGTTTGAGTTGTCTGGCCTGCATGACGACGTGTCCGTCGGGGGTGCATTACATGCATCTGGTCGATCAGGCGCGGGCGTATATTGAGCAGACCTATAAGCGGCCCCTGATGGACCGGATGTTGCGGGCGGTATTGGCGCGGGTGATCCCTTATCCAAAGCGGTTCCGGTTGGCGCTATTGGGGGCCAAGATGGCACGGCCTTTTGTGCGGTTGATCCCGGATGCACGTTTGCGGGCGATGGTGGTGATGGCACCAAAGCAGGTGCCCCCGGTTAGCCGCAACGATGATCCGCAGGTGTTTCCTGCGGTTGGCGCGCGGCGGATGCGGGTGGCCTTGATGACGGGCTGTGCGCAGAAGGCTTTGAATACCGATATCAATGACGCAACCATCCGGCTTTTGAGTAGGTTGGGCTGTGAGGTGGTGGTGGCCAAGGATGCTGGCTGTTGCGGTGCCTTGACCCATCACATGGGCAAAGAGGCGCTGGCGCATGGCTCGGCTGCGGCGAATATCCGGGCCTGGATGGCAGAGGCCGAAGCGGGGTTGGATGCGATTGTCATCAATACCAGCGGCTGCGGGACGACGGTGAAGGATTACGGGCATATGTTCCGCAATGATCCGATTGCGGCTGATGCGGCGAAGATATCGGCTTTGACCAAGGATATCAGTGAATTGCTGGTCATTATTGGCTTGCCCGAAGGTGCGCCGAAGGGGTTGCGGGTGGCCTATCATGCGGCTTGTTCCTTGCAGCATGGCCAGCAGATCAAGTCCGCGCCGAAGGATCTGTTGAGGCGGGTGGGGTTTGAGGTGGTGGAGCCTGCCGACAGCCATCTGTGCTGCGGCTCGGCCGGGACATATAACCTGTTGCAGCCGGTGATTTCTGCCGAGTTGAAGGCGCGCAAGGTGAAGACCTTGGAGGCGAAGGCGCCGCAGGTGATTGCGGCGGGCAATATCGGTTGCATGATGCAGATTGGTTCGGGCACGGCGGTGCCGGTGGTGCATACGGTGGAATTGCTGGATTGGGCGACAGGGGGGCCGAAACCCCGCGCGTTGGAATAGGCGATGAATTTTCTGCGAAAATTCGTGGATGGAGGCAATCGGGGGCAATTGCCACAAATTTGCCTGAATTCAACCCTAGGCCGAATGTAAACATGGGTTGGAGGTCGAATGCTTCGGCTTGCGTTGCTTTTCTTCATCGGTCTTGCGTCACCAGCCCTGTCTGAGGATAGCGCGCTGACGGCCATGCAAACGGCAGATGAGGCCAAGGGCTGGCAATCGGTCGGCAAATTGCTGATGGGCGAGCGGGGCTTTTGCACCGCCACTTTGATCGAGCCGAACCTTGTGCTGACCGCCGCGCATTGCCTTTATGACAAGGAAACTGGCGCGCGGACCCCCGATGACCAGATCCGCTTTCAAGCCGGTTGGCGCAATGGCCGGGCCGAGGCGTATCGCGGCGTGCGCCGATCCGTGGCGCACCCCGATTACATCTATTCCGGCGACGATGAGGTGGAGCGGGTGGCCTATGATCTGGCCCTGCTGGAGCTGGACCAGCCTATCCTTTTGCCGCAGATGCAGCCCTTTGGCACCGATGCGCGCCCCGACACGGGGGCGGTTGTGTCGGTTGTCAGCTATGCAATGGACCGGGCCGAGACGCCCTCAATCCAACGTGGCTGCGGGGTGGTGTCTTCGACCATCCAAGGGTTGATCCTGACTTGTGACATTGATTTCGGATCGTCTGGCGCGCCGGTTTTCTCGGTGGTGGACGGGGTGGCGCGGGTGGTGTCGATCATCTCGGCCAAGGCAGAGTTGGAGGGCAAGAAGGTGGCCCTTGCCGTGCCTTTGGCGGCGCCTTTGGCGGTGTTGCGGGCGGAATTGGCCAGTGGGGACACCGGCCATGCGGCGGCCTCGGGCGTGCGGGTGATCTTGGGCGGCACCGGCGATGGGCCGAAATTCCTGAAGCCATGAGCCGGGTCTGGGCCTTCTTGGCAACCATTCTTTGCAGCGGCCCGGCTCTTGCCGAGACCACGGCACTGGAGGCGTTGACCCGGCGCGATCAGATGCTGGGCTGGGAGGCCGTGGGCCGCATAGATATAAACCCGGACAAGGGCGGGTTTTGCACCGGCGCGCTGATTGCCACCGATCTGGTGCTGACAGCGGCGCATTGCGTGATGGATGCACAAGGCCGCCCGAATGATCCGGGCAAGATGATGTTTCGCGCGGGTTATGCTGCGGGCCAGTCGATTGCTACCTCTGCTGTTTTGCGCACGGTGGCGCATCCGGATTATGATCCGACTTCGCCGGTCTCAGCCGATAACCTGCGCCATGATGTGGCGTTGTTGCAATTGGCCACGCCCGTTCCGGCGGCGGTTGCGGCACCCTATCAGCTGGCCTCTCCCGGTCAGGGCGATGCGATATCGGTGGTGTCCTATGCCGATGGGCGGGCGGAAAACCTAAGCTGGCAACGCGAATGCACGGTTCTGGACCGGGCCGAGGCGTTGATTGCGATGGATTGCGATGTAACCTTTGGGGCCTCGGGTGCGCCGGTGTTTGACCGGACGGGCCCGCGAGCGCGGATCGTGTCGATCATCTCGGCCGGGGGCGAGACGAACAAGGGGATGGTGGCTTACGGCATGGAATTGCCGGGGGTGGTGCGGATGTTGCAAGGGCTGTTGGGGGCGAACAAACCGCTGGCTGAGGCGGGCGCAAACGCTTTGCCAGAGGTGCGCCAGTTAGGCGCGGGTACGGGCACCAGCCGCGATATTGGCGCGCGGTTTCTGAAGCCCTAAGCCGTTGGCGCAAGTTTCCAATTGAACCCGTCAAAGCCTTGGGCCTATCAAGGCGGATGCAGTTGGCCGGAACCGACCTTCGCCTTTTGACGGTGTTTGATGCCGTGGTCCGCCACGGTGGGTTCGGTGCAGCGCAGGCCGAGTTGAATGTGGGCATCTCGACCATCAGCAACCACATCGCGGCTTTGGAAACCCGGCTGGGGGTGCGGCTGTGCAAGCGCGGGCGGGGCGGATTCAAGCTGACCGAAGAGGGTGCGGTGGTGCATCTGGAAACCCGCAAACTGTTGCAAGGGGTGGATGCATTTTCGTTGAATGTCAGCCTGTTGAAGGGCCATCTGGTGGGCACCTTGCGGCTGGGGATTGTCGATGCGATTGCCAGCGATCCGGCCAATCTGCTGCACGAGGCGATCCGCGATTTCATGGCCCTGCCCAATGATGTGCGGTTTGAGATGCGGCAGAACGCGCCGCAGGAATTGCAAGATCAGGTGGGGAATGGGGCGCTGGATCTGGCGATTGGCAGCTTTCCCCATAAGGTGGCGGGGCTGGCGTTTCAGCCTTTGTATCAAGAGGCGCATAGCCTTTACTGCGGGGCGGCGCATCGGTTGTTTGGCGTGGCCGAGGGTGATTTGCGGCTGGCCGATTTGCAGGCCGAAGCCGTGGTGGGCCGGGGCTATTGGCGCGATAGCCATCACAGCGAGTTGGGCTTCAGCAATATCCGGGCGGTGGTTTATGAGATTGAACCGCAGTTGATCTTGATCCGCAGCGGGGCCTTTATCGGCTACTTACCCGACCATTTCGCCAAGCCTTGGGTCGCGGCCAAGGCGCTGCGCTGTCTGTCCCCCGTAGCCCCCGGTTTTGCGGTGGGGTTTGATCTGGTGACGCGCAAGGGCGTGGGGCCATCACATGCCGCGAAACGTCTGGCAGTGGCGATTGTGGCGGCGTTTCAGCGGCCCCATTAGTTTGACGTTTGCAAAAGATAACTTCACGCATTTCCCATTTTATCAAACCAAAGCCTGCGTCATCCTGCCCTGAGTGGGAAACGCAAAGGGGCAAGCATGAGCACTGATTTCAACCAACCGCTGGGTGGCAATGACATGCCACGTTTTGGTGGGCCGGCCACGATGATGCGCCTTCCCGCGCAAGCCACGGCGGAGGGGCTGGATGCGTGTTTTGTGGGAATTCCCATGGATATCGGAACCTCAAACCGCTCTGGTACCCGGCTGGGGCCGCGCCAGATCCGGGCCGAAAGTGTGCTGATGCGACCCTTTAACATGGCCACGGGGGCAGCGCCCTTTCAGGCGATGCAGGTGGCTGATATTGGCGATGTGGCGATCAACACGTTTGATCTGAAAAAGTCGGTCGATATCATCACGGCGGCCTATGACACGATTTTGGCGACGGGTTGCATCCCCTTGACGCTGGGCGGCGATCACACGCTGACCTATCCGGTTCTGCGGTCAATTGCCAAGAAGCACGGGCCGGTGGCGATTATTCATGTCGATGCCCATGCCGATATCAATGATGAGATGTTTGGCGAAAAGATCGCCCACGGCACGCCGTTTCGCCGTGCGGTTGAGGATGGCTTGCTGCAATGCGACAAGGTGTTTCAGATTGGCCTGCGTGGCACCGGCTATGCGCCCGAGGATTTCGATTGGTCGCGGCAGCAGGGCTTTACCGTCGTTCCAGCCGAGGAATGCTGGTATAAATCGCTGGCGCCCTTGATGGAGCAGATCCGCGCCAAGATCGGCGATACGCCGGTGTATCTGACCTATGATATCGACAGTTTGGACCCGGCCTTTGCGCCCGGCACCGGCACGCCGGAAATTGGCGGGCTGACGATCTGGCAGGGGCTGGAAATCGTGCGCGGCTGCGCGGGGTTGAACCTTGTTGGCTGTGATCTGGTTGAGGTCTCGCCCCCCTATGACATGGCCGGGACCACGGCTTTGGTCGCGGCGAACCTGCTTTATGAAATGCTGTGTGTCTTGCCGAAATCGGTGGCGCAAGCGCGCAAGAAATAACCAAACGGGCGGCAAACGCCTCTTCGACAACATGGGAGATCAAGATGAAAAGACTGACCACAACGGCCATCGTTTCGCTCTGCGGCATCGGCGCTTTTGGCGCTGCAGGTGCCGAAGAAATCAACGCTTTGGTCTGGTGCGACCATACCGACCCGGCGCTGATTGCGCCCTTTGAAGAGGCCACCGGAATCAAGGTGAACCTGAAGGAATATGAGGGCACGGCGGCAGGTTTGGCCATTCTGGAGCAATCGCAGCCCGGCGATTGGGACGTGTTGGTGATTGACGCGGTCGATGTGGGCCGCGCCGTTGATCTGGGTCTCTTGGCCGAATTGCCGGCCGCGGGCCGTAACACCGGGGATTACTTCCCCGAAGTGGTGATGGCCGATAACAACACCCGCGATGGCAAGATCTATGCCGTGACGGAAAAGTTTGGCTATAACACCATCGCCTTCAACCGCGCCAAGGTTGATCCAGCGGATATGGACGATATGGCCACGCTGACCTCTGGCAAATACGATGGCCGGATCGCGATTTATGACTATTACATGCCGATCCTTGGCATCATGTCCTTGGCCAATGGGGTCAATACGGCGGATATGACGGTTGAATCGGTGGTCGATCTGAAAGCGCCGCTGATGGCTTTGCGCGGGGCCTCAAAATCTGTGGGTGAAGTTGTAGCTTCGCAGACCGCTTTGGTCACCGGAGAGGTTGATATTCTGGTGGGTGGCGGTGAGTGGTTGACCGCCGTGTTGATGGCCGAGAACCCCGATCTGGATTGGACCATTCCCAAGCAGGGCGCGGTGCGTTGGGCGCAATCTTTGGCGGTGCTGGAGGCTAGCGAAAAGAAAGACGCGGCGCTGCAATTCGTCGATTACATCACCAGCCCTGAGGGGCAGGCACGGCTTGCCACCTCGTCTTGCTACTGGGGGATGCCAGCGAATGCCAAAGCGGGCGATGCGCTGACGGCAGATCAAAAAGCCGTGCTGCGTTGGGATATGCAGGCCGATTATCTGGCCCGCAGCCAGCTGTATCCGGTGCCTGATGCGGCTTTGGATACCGCGATGCAAGATCTGTGGACCGAGATGTTGCAAAACTGATCCGGTAGAACGCATGGCCAGCGTTGATCAATCAGAGCGCAACCGGGCCTTGGGGTTTGTCACCCCGGCCCTGCTGTGGGTGCTGGTCTTTTTCATCATTCCTTTCGGGGTGATGATCGCGATGAGCCTGTCGCGGCTGGAAGGCCGCGCCATCGTGCCGGGGCTGTCGGGCGAGAATTACACGCGGTTCTTTACCGAGCCGTCCTTGCTGAAAGGCCTGACCAACTCGCTGGAGATCACCGCCATCGTGACGGTGATTTCCATCCTTCTGGCCTATCCCTTGGCCTGGATCATCGCCATGCGGGTGCCTGCGCGCTATCAGCGGTTGGCGCTGATGCTGGCGGTGCTGCCGTTTTGGACATCCTATGTCGTGCGGTCGTATTCTTGGCTGTTGGTGCTGGGGCAAAACGGCGTGGTGAACAAGACGCTGATGGGCTTAGGGATGATCGCCGAGCCGCTAGAGATCGCCTCAACCCGAGGTGCCACCGTGATCGGCTTTGTCCATTTCTTTGTCATGCTGCTGACGCTGACGATATATGCCAACCTGATCCAACTCTCGCCCAACTATGCCCGCGCAGCGGCGGATCTGGGGGCCAGTGCCTTTGCGACCTTTCGCCATGTAATCCTGCCGCTGACCCTGCCGGGGGTGATGACGGGGGCCTTCCTGACCTTCGTTCTGTGCATTGGCGATTACATCACGCCGCAGATCTTGGGTGGCAATAATGAGCTGACTTTGCCGCAACTGATCATGCTGCAACTGGGCAGGCGGGGCGATTTTCCGATGGCTTCGGCGATGTCCATCATCCTGATGGGGGTGGTGACGCTGGCCTATTTCGCCTGCGCGCGCTGGCTGAAACTGGATCGGGTATAGCATGGGGCGGGTGCTGATCTGGGGCTATATGACCGTCCTTTACGGGTTCATCTTTCTGCCCGTGGCGGTTTTGGTGCTGTTTTCCTTTCAGGACAGCCGCCTGCCGGTGCCGCCCTTTAACGGGCCGTCGCTGAAATGGTATGGCCAAGTCTTGGGTGACAGCGATCTGATGGCGGCTTTGGGCAACTCCTTCCTTGTGGCCTTGGTGTCGTCGGCGGTGGCCTTGCTGCTGGGGTTTCTGGCGGCCCATGCGTTGGCGCGCTATCGCCTGCCCGGATCGGTCTTGATGCGCGGGGTGCTGATTGCGCCGATGACGGTGTCTTATCTGATTATCGCGTTGGGTCTTTTGACGGTGTTCAACAAGATCGGCCTGCCGCCCTCACTCTTGGCCACAGGGATCGGGCATGTGGTGATCAACCTGCCTTTGTGCTTTGCCATCCTTTACGCCGCGATGGGCGATCAACAGAAAAACGCGGAACGCGCGGCCCGCGATCTGGGCGCGTCCGAAGTGCGGGTGCTGTGGCTAGTGTCGGCCCCCATGCTGATGGCGCCGTTGCTGGCGGCGTTTTTCCTGTCGGTGACCTTCAGTTGGGATGAGTTCATTATTGCCTTCCTGCTGACCCGGTTTGAGGTGACCTTGCCGGTCGAAATCTGGTCGATGCTGCGATCGGGGCTGTCGCCCAAGACCAATGCCATCGGGTCGTTGGTGTTCTTGGTCTCGGTCGCGCTTTTGATCGTGCTTGATCTTGTCGTTTTCAGAAAGTCCCGCCGATGACCGCTGCGATCTCCGTTGTCTCCGTTCACCATGCTTTCGGGTCTTTCGTGGCGCTGGAGCGCGTCGATCTTGAGATTGCGGCGGGCGAGTTCATCGTGCTGCTTGGCCCTTCGGGCTGCGGCAAGACCACGCTTTTGTCTATTCTGGGCGGGTTCTTGACGCCAACCCGGGGCCGCGTGTTGTTTGGCGACCGTGACATGACGCAAGTGGCCCCCAAGGACCGCCCGACGACGACGATGTTTCAAGATTACGCCCTCTTTCCGCATATGTCGCTGTTGGACAACGTCGGCTTTGGCCTGCGGATGCGCGGGCAGGGGCGGGCTATGCGCCATGCCAAGGCCTTGGAAATGCTGGCGATGGTGGGGCTGGAGGGCAAGGCAAGCGCGCGCCCGCATGAGCTGTCTGGCGGGCAGCGCCAGCGGGTGGCTTTGGCCCGCGCGCTGGCGGTGGACCCGAAGGTTTTGCTGCTGGATGAGCCCTTGGGCGCGCTGGACCTGAAACTGCGACGCCAGATGCAAGAAGAGCTGAAAGCCATTCAGCGCCGTATCGGCACGACCTTCGTGCATGTCACCCATGATCAGGAAGAGGCGATGGCCGTGGCCGACCGGATCGTGGTGATGAACCATGGCCGGATTGAGGATATCGGCCCGCCGCAGGATATTTACCTGCGCCCCGCCAGCCTGTTTTCGGCCAATTTCATGGGGGAAATCAATATGATCCCGGCCTCGGCGCAAGGCGGGGGTGTGCAGACGCCACTGGGGCCGGTGGCTTTGCCGCCTTTGGGGGATGGGGCGCAAACGCTGTGCATTCGGCCGGAAAATCTGGGGCTGTCGGGCGAGATTGCTTTGGGCGAAGCGCGGCTGACAGACGCGGCCTTTTTCGGCACGCATCACCGCTGTCATTTCACCCCCACCGCCGCGCCGGACCTGACCTTGATCGCGCATTTGCCGCAAGGCGGGCATCCTGAGCTGGGCAGTCTGCACCAACTTTACGCCTCATCCGCCGTGCTATTGCCCCAAGAGGAGACGCCCGTATGAACCGCGCCAAGCCCGAAGACTGGTATCGCATCCGCCCCGTTGCGGATGGTGTGACCTGGATTGATGAGCCGCATATCCAAGAATTCTACCGCTGCAATATGTGGCATGTGCGCGGGCGTGATCGCGATATGCTGGTGGATAGCGGTATGGGCGTGGTGCCGTTGCGGCAATGGGTGCCTTTGGTTACCGAACGCGCCTTGGACGCTGTCGCCAGTCACACCCATTTCGACCATATCGGCGCGCATCACGAGTTTTCTTGCCGGCTTTGCCACGCCGCAGAGGCCGATTTACTGGCCAATCCGACCCGGGTGAATACGCTGGGTGACCCCTATGTGACGGATGAGATTTTTACCACCCTGCCGCCCGCGCCCTACCAATCGTCACGCTACGCCGTCAAAGCCGCCCCCGCGACGCGGGTGTTGGAGGATGGCGATGTGATCGATCTGGGCGATCGGCATTTTGAGGTGATCCACACGCCCGGACATTCTCCGGGTGGAATTGCGCTGTGGGAAGCGGTCACTGGCATCCTGTTTTCCGGCGATATCGTCTATGACGGGCCGCTGATCGAGGACACTTATCATGCGGATGCGGCGGATTATCACGCCTCGATGGTGCGGCTGTATGACTTGCCGGTGCAGATCGTGCACGGTGGGCATTTCGCCAGCTATGACCGGGCGCGGCATCGCCAGATCATTGGCGATTGGCTGCGCAGCAAAGAGGGGGCTTGAAAGCCCCACATAGCGTTCCCAAATCTATCAGGACCGGGTGCCATGATGGGCTCGGTTTGATGGCCCGGCCCCGTTTGGGGCGGGTGTGATGATGCATCGCTTTGTGAAAGGATGACCCATGCGCGGCTTTGATTTTGCTCCGCTATACCGTGCCACCGTTGGTTTTGACCGGGTGGCTGACCTGATGGACCGGGCCTTGTCTTCGGATGTCGCCCAGCCGACCTATCCACCCTATAATATTGAAAAGACGGATGAAGATGCCTACTGCATCTCTATTGCCGTGGCCGGGTTTACGCCTGATGAGCTGACGGTTGAGGTAAAGGATGGCACGCTGCATGTGGCCGCCCGCAAAGGGGAGGCTGAGGCCGAGCGCAGTTATCTGCACCGGGGCATTGCCACCCGGGCGTTTGAGCGGCGCTTTGCGCTGGCCGATCATGTCAAGGTGACGGGGGCCACGCATGAGCATGGCATGTTGCACATCGATCTGGCCCGCGAGATCCCCGAAGAGGCCAAGCCGCGGCGCATTGCGATTGGTCGACCCGCAGGGGACGCGCCCGCGATTGAGGGCAAGGCCGAAGCGGTGAACTGATCTGGTTTGATGAAAAAGGAAGGCGCGCCGGGGACGGCGCGCCTTTTGGTTTGCGGCATCGATTTTCTGCGAAAATCGGGGGTTAGCGATCCAGGCTTTGGGCAAGGCGCATCAGGGTGACGGCCTCAACCCTGTAGCCGTAATCATCGGTGCCACGGGCGGACAGGGCCAGCGCGATGGCCTGATCCCAGCCCCAATCGCCAAGGTAAGTGGAGTCTTGCAAGATCTGGCCAAATCCCGCGATAGACGCCGCAAAGCGGGCTTCATCGGTTGCGGGTTCTTGGCCGGTGATGGGGGTTTCCATCAGCGTGCTGTCGTCTTCGCCCGGGGCTTTCCAGCGCAGGCGCAAAAAGCCGAGGTCTTCGGATGTGTTGGCGGCTGTAGCGGTGCCGTAGCGCAGCGGATCGTTCAGCAGCGCGTCCGAGCCGGGCGCCGTAACCTCATAGATCGCGGTGACTTGCAGGCCCGCGCCGATCTCTCCGGCATCAACTTTGTCATTGTTGAAATCCTCGCGGTTCAAGGCGCGGGTCTCGTATCCGATCAGGCGGTATTCAGCGACCTGCGCGGGGTTCCATTCGACCTGAATTTTGACGTCATCGGCGATGGTGAACAGGGCACCTGTCAACTGATCGACCAGCACTTTGCGGGCCTCACTCAGCGTGTCGATATAGGCGGCCTGTCCGTTGCCGTTTTGCGCCAAGGCCTGCATCGTGGCGTCATCAAGATTGCCGCGACCAAAGCCCAGAACCGAAAGATAGGTGCCATCCTGCTCGCGCTTTTTGGCGACATAGGCGGTCAGGCCTTCGGGGTCTGATACGCCCACGTTGAAATCGCCATCAGTGGCCAGAAGAATGCGGCTGACTTCGCCGTCGCCCTGCATTTCCTTGGCGGTCTGATAGGCCAGTTCTAGCCCTTCGGCCCCGGCGGTAGAGCCGCCTGCGGTCAGATTATCCAGCGATGACAGGATCTTGGCAGAGTCTGACGCAGGGGTGGGCGGCAAGGCAAGGCCCGCGGACCCGGCATAGGTGACGATTGAGATTTGATCCTCAGGCCGCAGGCTTGGCAGCATCAGGGCCAGCGATTGGCGCAAAAGGCCCAGTTTGGCCGGATCATCCATGCTGCCGGAGGTGTCGATCAGGAACACCAGATTCAGCGCCGGGCGGTCGGCTACGGCGGGCATCGCACCCTGCAACCCGATCGTCACCAGACGGGTGCCGTCGTTCCACGGCGTCGGCATCACGGAAACCGTGGTGCGAAAGGCTTGGCCCGGTTCAGGCAGAGGGTAGGCATAGGGGAAATAGTTCAGCATTTCCTCAACCCGGACCTGCTCAGAGCTGGGAAGCATCCCGGAATTCAGCGTTTGGCGGACCAGCGCATAGCTGGCCGTGTCGATGTCGGTGGAGAAGGTGGAGACCGGCTCTTCGGCAGTGAGTTTGACCGGGTTGGTGGGGGCGTTGTAGAATTCCTCTTTTTTTTCAATAACTTGCGGGGCTGTCTCAGCGGGTGCCACACGTCCCACAATGCCATCGGCAGTGGCTGCCAAGGGCGCGCCTGCAATGATCCCTTCGGGAGCTTCTTTGCGGGTGCGGGTGTCAGCCTCTTCAGCCATGAATTCGGCTTCGGGTAGGGCGTTGAGGGCGTTGTCGGTCACCACAGGTGCGGGCTCTGGTATGTCGGGGGCGGTTTGGGCGACTACGCCCGGCTCGGGCGCCGATTCGGGGCTGGAGCTGACATCGTCAAGGCTCGGAAGCACCTCGGGCAGGTCGGCGGGGGTCTCGGCCTCGGTCGTCTTCGGCATCATCGGGGCCACGCCAGTGGGCAGGACGGGCAGGATCACGGCAACGCCGACGATCAACGCAGCGATAGAGGCGGTGCCGGCAAGAGCGGGGCGGGCGGACAGGGATTTCAGCATGGCAAATACTCCGTTCAAGAACCCCGCGTTTTGCGGGCGGTCTTGATTGGAACGCGAGCCGTCGGTCGATCCTTGGAGGCGGTCGAAATTTTCCATTGCCAGCGCCATCGCACGGGCTTTTGCATCCTCCGCAGCCGCGGGGGCGACCCGCAGGGCGGCTTTCAGGTTTATAAGGTCGTCGCGGTCACCGCTCATTTCGCTTCCTCTGCTGCCATTGCGCGCAGCCGTTTCTTTACCTCTGACATCCGCCAAGCGATGGTGCCTTCGGACAGGCCCAGCACCACACCGGCTTCGGCTTGGGTCATCTCTTCGCCCAAGACCAGCGCCACAGTGTCGCGCAATTCGGTCGACAGGCGGGCCATCGCCCCCATCAGCCAATCTTGCGCTTCGGCGTCTTCGCGGATATCATCCTGACGGGAAATTTCCCAATCTCCCCAACCGTTTGCCGCACGGGCCCGAGTGGCTTGACGGCGGCGCTGGTCATGAGTGGCATTGACCACAACGCGGTAAAGCCAGGTGGTAAACCGCGCCTCGGCCCGCCAGCCGCGCAGCTTGGCGGGCAAGGCGGCGCAGATGTCTTGCGCCAGATCTTCGGCATCGGCCTTGGAGCCGGTCAACCGCCAGGCCAGCCCATGAATCCGGTCATAGTGCCGCCCGATCAGGGTGGCAAAGGCGGCGCGGTCGCCGGTCGCGGCGGCTTGCGCCAAGAGTTCATCGGGCGTGTTCATCAGCATTATGGATATCAGACGCGCGCGCAGGGGCAATCCTTGGCGGCGATTTGCTTGTTCCGCTGCGGGGCTTGGCTTAGGGTTCCGAAAACTCCTCAGCTTGCGGTATCCCATGCGATTTCTGTTTGCCCTGCTGACCTTCTGGGCCGCTTGCCTGCCCGCCCTTGCCGACACCCCGCCCGCCTTCAGCCGGGAAGCGGAGCCCGATTGGGCAGAGGGGCTGCCCGTGGTGGCGGTGGATGACGTTTTGCAAGCGCAGGCGCAGGATGGGGTGCATTACATCTTGTCAGATCGGCAGATCCGGTGGGAGGGCGACGAGCAGGTCTCTTACGCGCGCACGGTGTCAAAAGTGACGGATCGGGTGGGGTTGGAGCGGGCCGCGACACTCAGCTTTGATTACAACCCCGAGTTTGACCGGATCGTGCTGACAAAGCTGGTGATCATCCGTGATGGCAAGGAAATTGATCTGCGCGATACCATGAAAGAAGAGGTGTTACGGCGCGAGCAGCGGCTGGATCAGGGGATTATCGACGGCAGTCTGACCGCCTGGATGCAGATCCCGGATCTGCGGGTGGGCGATATCATCGACACCTCCAGCTTGCGGTTTATGAAGCCGCTGGCACCTGAAGGCGACCGGGCCGTGGTGTCCTATCTGGATTGGAGCGTGCCAGTGCAAATGACGCGGCTGGTGGTTTATTGGCCCGATGATTGGGTGCAAAACGTGGCCCCGTTGCCCGAGGGGGTCAGCCATGTCGCCACGCCTTTGTCGGCCGAAGGCGTGGTGCGGCTGGAATGGCAGCGGCTGAACAAACTGCCTGTGCGCTATGAAGAGGGCACGCCTGCCGGGCAGTCGCCGGACGCTTTGGTGCAACTGTCGGCAGACGCTGATTTCGGGCCGTTGTCGGGGGCGCTGACACCCTATTACGCCGCCGATTACCCGCTGACGCCGGAATGGGATGCGCGGGTGGCGGCGATTGCGGCGGCCAGCGATGACCCGGCAACCCGCGCGATTGCGGCGCTGCGGTTGGTGCAAGCTGAGCTGCGTTATGTGTCTTTGTCGGTCGGTACGGGCGGGATTTACGCCCGTTTGCCGCAAGAGGTGCTGGCCACCGGCTTTGGCGATTGCAAGGAAAAGTCGCTGCTCTTGGTGGTGATTTTGCGCCGTTTGGGGGTCGAATCCGTGGTGGCCCTGACCGATATCGACGCGGGGCAGGGGCTTGACCGTGAAGTGCCGCGCTTGGGCATTTTCGACCATATGATCGTGCGGATCACGATTCACGGGCAGGCGCATTGGGTGGACCCGACAGCCTCGCACCAAGGCGGCGATTTCACCACCAGCGCGCCTGCCGATTACGGCTGGGGCCTGCCGCTGACCGGCGCAGATCAGCGGATGCTGGAGCCGATGCCGGTGACCGCAGAGCGGCTTTGGTCAACTGATGTGACCGAGGATTACCGCTTTGCCGACGAGGGCGTTTTGCTGACGGTCACCTCAATCTATCGCGGCGGGGCGGCGGACAGCATGCGCCAGCGCTGGGCGTCAAACCCCGGCTCGGCCATTTCCGATGATTATCTGGGCTATTTCACCGGCCGGTATCCGGGCATCACGATGGTGGCCGAGATTGCCAAGACTGATGACCGCGTGATGAACAGGGTTCAGTTGGTCGAGCAGTATCTGCTGCCGATTGATCAGCTGACCGGTACTGAGGTCGAAAAATACTTCCCCTTTGCCGCCGAGAATTTCGCGGCCAATCTGCCAAAGCCCGCCGCCCTACCGCGCCAAGCGGCGCTAGAGACCGGGCGCCCGGCGCAGTTTCGCCACCGCGTGAAAGTGGCAGATGCCCCGCTGGACTTTCAGCCGCCGCCGGATGAGGTGGTGGCCAATTCGGCGTTTCGCCTCAGCTATACTGGACAGGCCGGGTATCGCAACGGGAGGATGGAGATGGCTTGGGCCTATGACCGCACCGGCGCCGTGGTGCCTGCCGAAGAGGTTGCGGGCGTGTTGAAGGATGCCGAGCGGGTCAGCGATCTGACCTGGTACACCTGGAACGTTGCACCCGAATAAGACGCCACACTGGGCGATGAAAAAGGCCCCCTTCCCCTGCCAGGGAAGAGGGCCGACGATCTGACCCTAGGGGGCTAGTAGATCAGACCGTCATAGATGGCGTAGGCCCCGCCTGCGCTCGCCAGATGGCCAGCGGCCCCTGCATCGCGGGCATAGGCCACAACCGCATTATAGGTTCCCGGCCCGAACGACCCGTCAACGCCGCCGCGATAGTAGCCTTGGGCCCGCAAGCTGCGTTGAATCGCTTTGCGTTCATGCTTGGAATAGCTGTTGAAGGCTTGGGCGGCATTGGTGTCGTAGATAGAGCCGTAGGTGACGCGGGGCTCTTGATAGACAATGCGTGGCGGCGGGGGCGGGGCGACTTTGCGGGCCCGGTTGTTGTCGATCAGTTCATCAATGATGATGGCGGTGACGATGCCGGCGGCAAAGCCTTGTTCCTTCTTGCCCCACGCCATGGCGGGGGCGGCAGAGAGGGTTGCGACCGACAAAGCAACGGTTGCGGCGATGGCGGTGGATTTGAGCGAGAGCAGCATGGCAGCAGTCCTTTCCCAGAGGTGAGCCCCAGCAGCGGGGCGATGAGGGAAACTTGGGCTGATTGGCCGTGCTAGGCAAAAGCGCCGCGTTGATAGCGGATAGCGGCTTTGTTTTCAGGGGGTTGGAAGGGTGGCCAGACATCTGGCCAATCGGGCCAGACCTTCGTCCAGCCGCGCCGCAGCCCCGCCACCGACGCCAAGGCGGATGTGATGGGGTTGCGCGTAAGCCGATCCGGGCAGCACGAAGGTGCGGTAGGGGTCTTTCAGTAGGGTTTTCGCCAGCCTGTCCGAATCGATTCCCTCTAGCCGCGCCAGCCCGATCAGCCCGGCTTGCGGCTTTTGCCACGACAGGCGTGGGGTGGCGGTGATAAAGGCATCCAACCGGGACAGGGTGGCCTGCGCCTCGGTTCGGGTGGCCTCTAGGGCGGCAGCCAGACGGTCCGGGCGCAGGGCGATTTCGGCGATATGCTCGCCCAGAATGTTCATGATCTCGGATGAGTTTTCGCGCAGGATCAGGGCATCGCGCAGGAGGGACTTGTCTTGGGTGACGATCCAACCGGTGCGTATGCCTTGCAAACCCAGGGCTTTGGAGACCGACCCGGTGGTGATGCCTTTGTGGTAGATGCCGGCGATGGAAGGCGGCCTTGGGCCCGCCCATTCCAGACCGGCGTAAACCTCATCCACCAAGAGCCAGACACCCGCCCTTTCGCAAGCGGCAGCGATTGCACGCAGGTCAGCCTCGGGGATCAGCCGCCCGGTGGGGTTGTTGGGGTTGGTCAGGAAGACCAGTTTTGTTTGCGGCGTGATGGCAGCGGCGATGGCGGCCGGGTCCAGCGCCCAGCCGTCTGCTTCACGGCGCGGCACCTCGACCAGTTTGGCGCCAATGGCACGGGCCATGACGCCAGCTTGCGGCCAGCCGGGGGTGTCGGTGATGATCTCATCGCCTGCGGTGAGGAGTTGGCGAAAGATCAGATAATTCGCCTCGGCGGTGCCGGCGGTGATCAGGACATCGTCGGGGGAGCAGAGGGTTGTAAGGCCTGCCTGGTCGATGACGCGGGCGCGAAGGCTGGGCAGGCCTTGAAAGCTGAGGCCGTTCCAATCAAGTTTCAGATTGGGATCAAGGTCAGGCAAGTAGCTGCCCAAAGTGGGTGGATCAGCCATAGAAAAGCCAAGGAAGCATTCGGGCGGTTCCGTCCCGGCGGTTTCCAAGAGGTATTCAAACAGCTTGTGAATTTCGACCTTCATGCCCCGCCCCGTCCACAGGTTTTCTGCGAAAACCTGGCCCTTAGCGCACGTCGCGCCCTTGATTGAGAATGATGATATTGCCCGAAGACACATCGCCCATCTCGGATATCAAAAACCCCACCCAGCCCGCCACTTGTTCAGGCCGCATCGCGGCGCCATGCGGCATGGCGGCAATCGCGCGCGCCAGCACTTCGGCGCTCAACACGTTGAACAACGGGGTTTCGGTCATCGCCGGTGCAATCGAATTCACCGCGATCTTGTCGCGCGCATAGCGCCGGGCCAGATCCTTGGTCAGTGTATCCATCGCGGCCTTGGACGCCCGGTAATGCGGCGGATCAAACACGTCGAAATTATAGGCCCCATTGGACGAGATATTGACGATCTTGCGCACGCCTTGCCGCCCTTGCATCGCCTTGACCGCACCCTGACAGCAATGAAAAGCGGAAGAGAAGTTGATCGCCATCTGGCGGTCCAACTCTTGCGCCGGGATATCGGGGAAATCCGACATCAGGCAGGTGCCCGCGTTGTTTACCAGCGCGTCAATACCGCCAAAGCGGCTTTGCAACCGGTCAAACAGATCGGCAATCGCGGGCGGGTCGGTCAGATCTACCGCCTCGGGGATAAACCCCTCCAGATCAGCCGACATCGCCAAGAGTGCCGGGCCGTCGATATCGACGCCCACGACCCGTAACCCATCGGTCAAAAGCCGATCCACAATTGCGCGCCCCATCCCCCCCGCGGCCCCGGTAACGACTGCAATACGGTCTGACATCATATGGTCTCCCTTTGCCGTGCCTCAAAGCCTGCCCGCGCGGTCTCTACCGCGTCAAGATTGGCCTCGGCCCAAATCCAAACACCGCAAAACGCGGCTCGAAGGCCAAGACCCAAAGGTGTCAGCCGATAGTCAACCTTTGGCGGCACCACCGGATGAACCGTGCGGATCGCCAACCCGTCCCGCTCAATCTGGCGCAGGGTCTGGGTCAGCATTATCTGGCTGAATCCCCCCACCGCCTCGCCTATGCGGGTAAATCGCATTTTGCCCAGTTCGGCCAGCACCTTGCGGATCAACACGGTCTATTTGTCACCAATGCGTCCGATCCGATCGGGATTCAAAGCCTGAACACGTGGAAGCATCGATTCCAACACTGCAAATGGCTCCGTGCCCTTTGCAGACCAGAGGGCGGGGCGGCGGGTTTTGGGAGGGTCAGGAACATGAACGCTTTCTTCTGGGTGCGTATACGCCTTTTTGGTGCCTTCAATCGATCAAAGAGCGTTATCGGCAGAGGGTCAAGCACGCGATTGGTCTGAAAGGACGGCGCCATGAGGGCATCTGAAAACACCGTCCTTGTCAGTGGTGGCACAATGAGTATCGGGTGGGTTCATTCGGTGAAGCCAAGCTATCAGCCCAACAAGGCGGCGCTGCTTTCCCATACTCAATCCACGCGTTACCCGTTGAAAGGGAGCCCGGATGAGGTCTTGGAACGGGCGCCCCCAGCGGTGCAGACCGACCTGAAGCCGCGATCAGCGATAGACCCGCAGCGCTTGCCTTTGGCGGATTTCGTGGCCAGGACGATAGTGGTCTTGCAGCGCCACCCTACCGCGCCCAAAGTTCCGGTGGAATGCGCCAAGTCCCTGCTCAACGCAGAACGCGACGGCAGGCTTGATGCGGGTTTCGGAAGGCTGAACGGCGGACACTGAGTCCGGGTCGTGGCTGGCTGGGCATCAACAGCCCGGCCGACCGCTTTAGCCCACGACAAAGTCGAAATGCTTGCGCACGTTCTCTTCGATCTTCCAGGTGCCCCTGAAGTCCTTCTCAACCACAAAGGCATCGCCCGCCTTGACCGTCACAGGCGTGCCGCCATCGGGCGTAATCACGATACGGCCAGCAATCAGAACGACATATTCATAGGCCGAATAGGTTGCGTGATAGCTTCCCACCGTACATTCCCAGATGCCAGATATCATCGCACCATCCGAGGCGGTATGCAGCACCCAGGTTTTCATCTCAGGGTTGCCGCCGGTCTTCACCCAGCCGTCCAGATCGCCCACAACAGGGTCGATGCCGGTAGTGGCAGGCAGTTTGGTGATGGTTTGCATGGGTTCTCCAAAGATCAGATGCTGAGGCATGTATAGTTCACCTGAGTGTAAAGTGTATTATCTAAGCTTGCAACGGAGTTTTGTTGAGGGAGTGACATTAATTTACAAAAGTCAGATTAATTTAAATATGATAAGGGAGTATTATCGAATATATCAAAAAATAACTGATTGATCTGGGTACTTTAAAAATTATGAAAACCATATCTCTAAAAAATCCGAAGGAAAGACTGAGGTCAATAGGACAGGGGTCAGGACCCATTGATCTCGCGCTTCTGGCATAATTCAGGCTTTGCAAGGCGACCGATCAACAAGCAACTTTTTCTGGCCGGTAGACGTGCAGATAGCACGACTGGAATCTTCCTTCGCGAAAAACCATGGGATGCTGCGGGTCTGTGACGACGCCGGGGCCGCAGCCTTGCTGTCGTGTAACCAATTGGTTCAGAGTGTAACCAATCAAACCAAAACGGCTGATAAGTGGCGGCGAATATCGGGATTTGGCGTTTGCAGATTGGAATTGGCGATTGAAGGGGCGTTGTTGCAGAACTCTGACGTTGGAGGATTCACATTATGAATCCATGCAGTTAG
>Ga0209390_10002145_pt1 | contig 35667 bp, 28 predicted proteins | sample BON01_FD_187212 | JGI IMG/M metagenome (GOLD analysis project Ga0209390, IMG submission 187212) | Freshwater microbial communities from Lake Bonney liftoff mats and glacier meltwater in Antarctica - BON-01 (SPAdes) (version 2) | ecosystem: Environmental > Aquatic > Freshwater > Ice > Glacier...
AATTTTATATTTACCTCCTTATTCACCAGAATTTAATCCAATAGAACATTACTGGTCGGCCATAAAAACCGGTATTAAAAAAGCTGCCTTAAAAATTAAAAATAACTTTTATGAGGCAGCTGTTCAAGCTTTAGGAGAAATGTGTCCAGCTTAGTTCAGATAGCTATACAACGCATGATGCTGATGGCAATCCAAAGAACAGTAATATATTGAAACGTAAAGGCGATGGATGGACAGTGAAGTATCAAGGCTTTGATGAACATGCTGTATTATATAATGATCCAACTAAACCATTTAATCATCCAGACAATCAACAAGGTAAAATAGTGCAAAGTAAAACGGGCTCTACCGTGACAACTATTATGCCAACTGGAGACACTGAAAACCCAACAATGGCTCAAACCGAACCAATTAATTCTAACCGATCGTTAACCGATATGATAAATCATCAAGGCGTTCTTCCTGCAACGCAGCCCGAATAATGATGATATAAATCATCTTAAAAAGAGAGCCGCTTGTAAATTACAAGCGGCTCTCTTTTTAAAATTAATATTACTAGCTTATGAATTCACGCTTTGTCCATTGCATCGGATCGATTGCAACATTACCAACACGAATCTCCCAATGAAGATGGTAACCATTTGCATACCCAGTTTTACCCATGGTGCCAATTGGATTTCCTTTTCTAAGTTTTTAGTCAACTCTTACATCGCTCCGCGATTAATAAATATTTTCGGAACCTCTGCCACTGCACTTTTGCCACGGCTTATTTCCTCTACTGCATTCTCTATATTTTGTTTCATGAGTGAAATTCGCTCGTCTACCATACAATGCTGTGCGTACCATGAACAACATCGATATATACAACTATCACCATGAAGATCATCCAAGGGCGGTATGACACCTTTATTTAAATCTATAAGTTTATTTTTAATAAATCGCTCTGATTCCAATTTAACTTTTAATAATTCTTGCACTTCTGTAGAATTTATTTTTTGTATTCCAACTTTATATTCGCTCCAAAAGAATCCTGGACAACTTTCTTTTACTTTAGTTAAAGTCTCATATTTATTAATAAACAGAACTATGGATTCTAATTCGTTTTTTACAATATACTTATTTTTATTTTTACGTGCTCTCTTATTCTTATTCTGACCAGCTTGCACATTTACATAACAAAAAATTGATAATATTAAAAATAAAATATTCATTTGTTTGCACATGAAAAATCTTTTTAAGAATTATGTATAATAGTTAACTTATGAATTCACGCTTCGTCCATTGCATTGGATCGATTGCAACATTACCAACACGAATTTCCCAGTGAAGGTGATAACCATTTGCATACCCAGTTTTACCCATGGTACCAATTGGATTTCCTTTTCTAATTTTTTGACCCTCTTCAATATTAGCAAATGTCTCAAGATGGAAATACATACTTAAAATACCATAGCCATGATCAATAACAATTGTATTACCACTATGAGCATAACGATCTTTTAAGACAACTATACCTGATTGCGATGCCCACACAACGCTACGTGGCGCTGCTGCAACCATATCGATAGCTTTATGAATATAACAGCCACGCTCTTGAGCAACACGCTGTATACCAAATTCTGTTGTAATGTTCGTCATTGCAAGGGGAACTTCAAATACACCGTGCCATAACTTCTCTTGAACTGAATTTTTTGTGAGCTCTTCCATTTTTAATTCAAAATCTTTTTCTCCAAGCGAGGTAAACTCTCGCTCTCTATCAAGAGCCCCTGAAGGAACGTGTAACATTTTTTTCTTAAACTGAAATGCCGTTACTTGAAAAGTTCCATTAAGGTCAAAATTATTGCTAACATTATCTTCGATCGCTACTGAAAATCCATATTCTGATGGATGCTGATCGCAATCAAGTGGAATAAATGTTTCATAGGTTAATGATCCACGAGTCTCAGGGTAAGCAATATATTCTTTTGACAATGCTGTTACGATTGCTTTTTTAATTGGCTTACTTACTTTAAATTGTAAATGAAAGCAACGGCCTTGCATCACTTTATTTTCTGATTCTGGTTTTACAAACCCTGCTTGTAACTGTGCATTATCAACGTAAAAAACTGTATCTATTTCAGTTATATTTTTATTTTTAGCTCCACTGTGAGCAATAAATTTAATAACATGTTTACCATCTTCCATTCCTTGAACAGGAATTGAAAAATCATGTTCAAATGAAGCTCGAGACACTGATACATCTTGCTTGTGCGATTTACCATCAATCATTATTGAATAATTTAAAATTTTATAAGGATGCGTTCCAGAAATTTTACCCGGTAAAACTCCTGCAAAATACTGTCCTTCAGTGACACCATTAATCATAACAACAGGATCTGTTGTGTTGTAATAATAAAGATAAAGATTATTACCAATATACCAAACAAAAAAACCTGTCAGAATAAGCCCTAAGTACTTTGTATATTTAATCATGCACAGCTCCAATAAACGAAAATAAATAAATAATTACATCAAAAATTCTTTTTAAAGATACCCTAAAAATGATAATAAATAAAACTCTTGCATTTCATTTTTAATTATTTTATACATGATTTCAATAATTAAAAAAAATTGATGAGTTAGCAATGCATTAAAATTCCATGATTTCATGTTTCTCGTGCATGCAAACTGAGTATAAAAAATTATTTTTTTATACAATTAACAACCTAAAAATAATTATAATTTTTGCTACATAATTGCTAAAAAAAGAGAGTTCGTACAAAGTGAAATTATGAATAAAATTACTATAAAAATGTTTTTTATATTTTCAATAATTTTCTACTTCATGATTGTAGAAAATTCTCTATGTAGCAATGTCTCTATTCCAATATCACAACCATTAACTCCAGATAATAAAAAAAGTGTTCAAGGTTTACTGAGCAACATTAACAGTTATCCGGCTGTTCAAATAGATAGTACAACCAATAGAATGACACAAATTCCAGTAACAAGATTATCTCGATTCATGTTGCCATCTGGAACAGTCAGTATCATGCAAAAATCAAATTTATCAGTATTGCGACCTACAAACAAAGATCTTTATACAAACTATCCAGCAGGCGCAACTTTGTTCGAAAAAAATAGTGATGTTGCAGGACAGTTTGATGCAATAATTTCATCAATTAAAGCAAATAACGAATTAATTAAATTTTTTCGTAAAATACATTTTAACTGTCTTAACCAATTATATAATTACCTGATGAGTGTTCATACAAATCTTGTTTCTCGAAATGTTGGTAGTTCGTATGATGCAAATGGAAACATGCAACTCAACTTACAACAATTCATTGTTGATGATGTCAATTATGCAACAAATCAAAAAACTCTTATTGTTTCTTTTTTAATTAATATCATAGAATCTCAATTTCATGAAATGATTCGTGCATGCGCGCCAACCCTACCTTATTTATTTGCAACTCCAACAGGAAAAATGTTAATTCAAAATGATTTCAGTGTTGATTTAACAAGTTTTGCCAAACCTTCAACTGATGAAGTTACGCAACATCTGCAATCAACTTATTTTGATTTTTTAAAAAATTATATAACTTTTTTTAAACTATACACTGATCTTCTTACAAAACCTGATACCAAAACTGGTTTTACAGAATTTACAACAGTTGCTGAAAATATGATTGAAAAAAAATTAATAGAAACAATGAATCCATTAATGTTTTTTTACAATGATGAAAGTTTATATGCTATAAAAATGATTCCTCACATTACTACAGAGCTACCCCAGGAATCTAATTTTTTAAACTGGTCAGAGACTGTTGTGAATGCTGCCACAAAAGGCACTATGAGTAAAAAACATCCCGTTGCTTATTTTACAGATGCCGAAAATAAAAAAACGAGTGAACAATCACAAGCTTCTCATCTTTTTTTACTTTCTGATTCTGGTAGCAATATATTTGAACAAGAATTACTTGGAGAACCAAAGTGGCTCAACTCTTCATCTGGTGTTATTACTATGCTCAAAGCTTGTCTTGGTGATTTTTCTAATATTACCAATTTAAATATACTAGACCCTTTTACACAGGGCATTATTGAAAAAACACTAACTGGTTCAATTAATCCAGCAACTTTATCAAAGATGGATAAATTAACTGCAATCGTTACTCCTGCTCCCAAAGCTTCAACATCAACAACAAATAATAAATCATAGGATGTTATTATGAAAAAGTGTTTTCTTTTTTTCATGTTTTTTATAATAACTTGTCCTCATTTTGCTAGCTCAGCGCTCAGCTCTATTGATGAACTCGACTTACTAAATGCCGCATCTCAAGAAAAAAATGATGTTGTTGTTCAAAATTTATTAATGGATATGGCTCCCACAATGGCTGCTCAGATGGGTGCATCGCTTGCTAATCAACAAATTGGATCCCAGGCAACACAACTCGGAAGTATCCTGACAAAACAAAATCAAACAGTGCAGGCCAATATTAAAAGCTTTCAAAGTCAATCGCAAAATGCACAACAAAAAAAATTACAGGCAAAAATTACAGAATTTATAAATCAAAGTAAAAATGTACAAGATAAAACAAAAGATGCTGTTGCAGAATCACAACTTGAACTCAAATATTTATATCAAAATATAAGTTTAAACCAACCTCAGCAAGAATACTTAACCAGTCAAGTAGTTTTTGATGAAATTTTTTCTTTAGGCACGATGCTTACACCTAAAAACCATATATGGAAAAACCCTTTTTCGGTCGGTGACTGGGAATATGAAATCAATGATAATAGTTTTTATCAGTATCAATCATCTCCGATACTAAACTCAAGTGGTAGCTCAGCTCAATCTGAAAACAACTCAATTTTCACTGAATATATAACAACTGCTGCAAGTTATACTATTTCAGGATCAATGACATTGTACCAAGTTAATTATCCATTTTTTGTTGGTATTATTTTTAATAAAACTCGATGGATTTCTGGTAATTTTGAATCACTAAGAAAATCACGCATGGTAGGTATTTATGGTAAGTCAGATTCTGATATTGGTATTTATTTTTCTGAGCAAATTACCCTCACTGATACTCAATTAAAAGCATCTGGAAAATCCAATCCAATTCAAACACCTTTGCAACAAATATTAGATGGTCAAAGTACAAAAAGAGGAGAAATTCCTCTTGATACATTCACCAATATTAAAGCCAATCCTGTTGCTTTTAATTTTGAAATAACAACGTCACCAACTCACACTGATTTTTCTTTTTGGAATGATAAAAATATAAAAAAAACAATATCAATTGATAATCTACAAGCTCCATTATTTATGTATCATGGAATTGGCTTTATCTGCCCTGGAGCAATTGCACAATTCACTTTAACTGCACCAAAAGATCTTCTTTTTTCTGATACAATAACTCCAAGTGATAAGGGCGAACATCATGAATAATAAAATATATAGAAACCTCATTATATTATTTTTTTCATATACTTTTATTGTGCAAGCATCAAGCGCAATAACAAGCAAATCACCAACAAATAATTCAGTTGAAAATATAAGCACTCTATTGTTTTCCCCAACACTTTCAACAACCTCAATCAATGAAGTTCTTATAGATAAAATATATGGATCTTCAGGTTTAAATTTACCAACAACAGAAGTGACTCATATTAAACAAACATATAGCTACCTTGAATTCTTAGCAAAAATTAATACGATTGCAACTGACCCTTCACTGATCAAAGATAAAACATTTTTTTTAAAAATAGCATCATCAACAAAAGATAGTGCTGCGGCATCAAAAAAAATGATAGCAAGCAAAGAGTGGTCATCAATTACTATAACCAACAAAGAAATTGAATTGTCTTCAATGTGGCAACTGTACCTCAAAACAAAGATTGTTGATTATTATGAAAATCAAAAAGATTTTTTAGAAACAATCACGATGGTTCAAAATCAAATACTTCCCTATTTATCAAACATTGAACTGAATTTTTATAACAATGATTTTATAAAATTACGTAATTTTTCAGAACTTTTACGAACAACAAAAATTATGCAAGATCGTGCATTTTATAATGATCTAGCGAATTGTATTGATTGGCAAGAAAAACAACCTGCCGATCTTTACAAAGAAATTGAGGCTTTTAAATTAACTAAATTTTATTTATACACACACGACAAAAATCAATCCGCAAAAAATAAAATTGCAACACTTTCACACCCACTACAAGAACAAGTCACTGCATATTTTATGCTCACAACTATTGATGCTTCATTGCAAAAAAAATTCAATAAAAAAAATCTGTTATCTTTTTTAACACAGGCAAGTTCAGCTGCAATTGCTCCACAATTCTTTTCATATACTTCAGCAGATTTTGTTTGTCTGGATATGATTTTAACCTTACAACAAAAACTCAACAGTCCACCAAGTACTGTAAAAGGCTTGCAACAAAAAACATTTAATATTTCTGATCTTGTTGATTTAGCAAAAGCTCAATCATTACAATCATCGCCTGTAACACCAATTACTCCACAAAAGACAACTCCATCACCTGCTATAAATAAACAAAAATCAAAAGATGATCAAAGTGTTGTTATTCAAACTACAGCTACAGACAAGGCCTTTAAAAAGTTTGGTAAAAGCATTAAGTCTGGTGATGAAAAATTAAATAAAAACATACGACATGATGCCGATGAAACTGGTCATGCTCTTGGTGTTAATAAAATGATACAAACTTCAGACACAATGCTGGCTGATGATGCAAAAGCTACAGGGCAAGGAATTGCTGGTTCAGGAGCTGAAGGATATGGGGCAATCACTGGAGATAAATTAGCTTCAAAGTGGGGGCGATCTGAAAATAAGGCTGCTGCAAAAGATGTTGATGGCGCTGTAAAAAGTCTTACTAATTTGGGTAAAGAAATGGCGCATAGCAATTTAGCTCAAATGACTGAAAACACATCGAAGGCCATTGCTTTTGGAACTGCTGGCTTTGGAGCAACGATGATTGGTGATATTGTGTATGCACAAACAGGCAATGCTTCGATAAAAGACTGGGGATCAAAACAAAGTAATGCAGCTGTTAAGGATATTCAAAAAATTGGAGCAGAAATTGACACTGCAATCAGTGGAATAGCTCTTGCTATTGAGGATAGTTATATAGCCATGACTGCATTAGTAGTTGGAGATTTTATTGGTTTTATAACAGGCGACCAACAAATGGGTCAAGGTTTAACGCTTGCTATGAATCAAGTGGGAGACTCTGTTATTGCAGTCGGTGCTGCATGCTTGACAAGCATAAACAATCTTACAGTTGACGAAGCAGTCCAAGTATATCGAGTATCAGAGTCGGCTGTAGAAATTCTTGATGATGCAGTGTTAGTTATGTATGGTGGACTCACAGGACAAAAAGGCGTTGCAAACCGATCTGTTGCTATGACAACTGCAACAACAAAAACATTCATGACTAACGTTGTAAAAGCAGCCACACAAACACTATCCTGTGTAATATCTTCAGCCACTGCTGTGTTAATGAGTGTGGTAAAATCAATGGCTGCTGTAACCAACTCAATAACAACCGTGCTTTTTGATATTGTTGATGAATTAACATTTATATCCTTTGGCCTTGCTGAGTTATTTGGAGCTCCTGTTAATGCTGCTCAAGAACGAGATAAAGTCGATGCAAAAATGGAAGCCCATCGTGCTGTGATTAACATGGTGGTAAGCGTTGTTCTTTCTATTGCCTTAACTGCTGTAACATTTGGCGCAGCCGCACCAGAAGCAGCTGCCATGGTTACTGGCGAAGTTGCTACAGATGCTGTTGAAACTGGGAGTGACGTTATAAATGCTGTTAAAACTGGGGATGAAGTTGCTGAGACTGCTGAAACTGGGGGTGAAGTTACTGAGACTGCTAACAGTGCTGGAAATGCTGGAAAAGGTGCTGAGGCGGCAAGCGACACAACAAATGTCGTAAAAGATAGCAAAGAAGCAATTACTATTGGTACAGTTGCAGCAGTTGCGGTTGCAAATATAGGCCAAGCAATGAATATTCTATTTGGTGCTTTTTCAATTATGAGCGGAAATAATCAAGATGATGCTGCAATAAAATTGCTTGCTCAAGAAAAAGAATCAGTTATAAATTTATGGAGTTTTATAGAAAACAACAAAGCAGTAATGACGCACAGTCAAAATGAATTTATTGATGAACTTCATAAAAAACACCAAGTTGAAATCGAGAATCAATCATTTGGATTACAATATTATACTAATTATTTACACAGCAGCGTTAATAATATTCAAAATCAAATAGCTCATGCACTTGCTCAACAATATATTTCTTTGCTAACACCAAATGCCAACGGAGCTCGCGTCGCTGATATTGGCGCAACATGGGGAATAACAACTCCATTTGTTTATCTGTATCCATCACAAGGATTTTTGACAACAACACTTGGTCGCCCCAACTTTCCTTATGCGCAAGAAATAGCTCAAGCTCCCCTTGTTGCACAAAAACAAAGTAGTGTAGATGCAGCAAAAGATGCTTTAGATACATCACAAAAAGAGCCTTTAAAGTTATGGTTCAATCAACGAGCTGTTACAACAATTAATCAACCTGACAAAACTCCTTTAGATATTGAAATACAATTCCGTATTATTTATAATCTTGCCACAGATTTTCATGTTGGTTTATATCTTGGCGGTAACTATTATGATTACAACTCAGAAAATTATTTAAATAAAATTAAAGAAACAGGAACTATCGACCTTGATGATACATATCTTGCAAAAATGTTCGTTTTAATGCGAGAAGGAGATGCAAAAACACCTTCTCTTGGTGTCTATGAAAATGAAGGAAAAGGATGGATAACACAAAGTCCTCTTGGTGCGACATCATTTAACAATGCATCAATTTATAACATGAGCGCAAAGTTAGACAAAGATCAACTAACAGTTGCTTTTTGGCCACAAGACAAACCTTCTGCAAAATGGAGCAGTACCGTTACGGTTACTCAATCTGATCAAAAAACTTTTGGAATAATATTTTCTGGTGCCGCAATAGAATGGGATGTTATAAAACCTGTAATGCCAATTGCTCCAAATAAAGCTGTTCGTACAAAGCTCAGCAAACAATCTGAATCTGTTCGTGAAACAGCTGCACAGTCTGCGCGAAGTGCATTAAAAAATCCTGATTTCAAATCAATTAATTTAACATATTTAGGTAAAAAATATATTATTCAGGGTCAATATTTATACACAACGAATGACACAAAACTTGTTGATAAAAAAGGAGCTTCCGTAACTGATGTTGTGGCATTTGCAACATTTACATCAAAAAATGTAACTGACGTTGGAGTGTCTCCACACCCTGCTGATGTATCAAAAAAACCAAACGCAATTATCAGTATGATCAATGGAAATGTGTATGATTCTACAGGTGTAATTATTGGATTTAAACGAGATCCATGGACATCATTTATGAAGAAAAATGGCCCTTTCGATGCAAATATCATAGCCTCAATTGACAGCAAACAAAAGGCATGTCCACAAAGACCTGTTGTTGTAAATATGCCAACAATATCACTCGATGATATTTCAATAAGTGCCACCCCATCACTTGGTGGTTTTCAGTTTGGTTTATCAAGTCAGGCACCAAAAGAAATTAAATCTACAAATCAAAGTTTTGATAAACGACAAACACAAGCTGCCGCTGGTGCAGCGGTACAAGTTGGCGGCTTAGTAAGCATTGGCTCTGGAGGTTTTAGTTTATAACAAGCTACTTTCATATGAATTTTCTGCTATAAATATAGGTTAAGTTTGTATTTTTATAACAAAAAGTTACAATAAAAAAATGAATAAAAATTTGTTATTACGAGAAAAATCATATCCAAAAGATCCTGGTGTCTATTTTTTTAAAGATGCTGACAATGTTATATTATACATCGGTAAAGCAAAGAATTTAAAAAATAGAATTTTGAGTTATTTCTCAAGTAACGAAGAAAAAGTCATTGATCTTTTACAACAAGCTACTGATATCGAAGTCATTACAACTCACAATGAGATTGAAGCTCTTTTTTTAGAAGCGCAACTCATTAAAAAACATCAACCTCCTTTTAACCGACTTTTAAAAGCTGGCAATCCATTTGTGTATATTTTTATTTCAGATGAAAAAGTACCAACAATTTCAATGGTACGCGCTAAGAAAAAAAAGGGTGAATACTTTGGTCCGTTTTTAACAAAAACAGATGCCTCAAATGTTATATATTACCTCAAAAAAAGATTTCAACTTTCAATCTGCGGTAAAAAAATAGAATTAGGCTGTTTGCAATATCATATCAATATTTGTGCTGGAAGCTGCAGACCTGATTTTGATGAAAATTTTTATAAAATCCGCTTACAAATTGCACGACAAATTTTACAACATGAATACAGACAAGCTCTTGATTTTTTAGCATCAGAAATAAAAATAAGTAATCAAGATCTTAACTTTGAGCGGTCACAACATTTAACAATGTATCATCAACACCTTGCTGCGATTATTGAAACTTTACAAACATTAAAAACAACAAAATATACCAACATAACAACATTTAATGCTGACACTCAAAACACCAGTAATATCGATATTTTATCGACACTAAAAAAAAGATTATCGTTAAAAAAAATTCCTTACACTATCGATTGTTTTGATATTTCACACATGCAAAGTCAGTCAATTGTCGGATCGTGTGTTCGATTTCTTGATGGCAAACCAGATAAAAAAAACTTTCGACATTTTATTATCAAATCAATTATTGAACAAAACGACTATGCAGCTCTTGCAGAAATTGTTACTCGTCGATATCGCAAGGTAGAAAACTACCCAGATCTGATTATTATTGATGGAGGTAAAGGCCAATTAAATGCAACAAAACATCTTGCTGGCCCTGCCGAAATTATAAGCCTTGCCAAGCGAGAAGAAACTATTTTTTTTACTGATGATCGATTACCAATAATTCTTGATATTCAAAAAAGTAGCGATCGATTAATTTTAGAAATTCGAGATTATGCTCATCATTTTGCAGTCTCATTTCATCGTAAAAAACAAAAATTAACTCCGCAATAAGCGTGCTTGTCTTTTTAAAAAAATGTTTTCATGTATAATAAACTTACAATATTTTATTACATTACCGTGAAAATTACTTCTATGAAAAACCTACACATCAAACTTGCTCTATCTCTTTTATTATTTTCAAGCATTAAAGCTCAAGAAGATTCTCCTTCTCTTGAAAGTCTTGACTCCCAGCTAAGACGATCAGCTTGTAAATTCAATGACAGGCCATACAACTGCCCTGCCTGTATTCTTAATCCAGCAAAAAACATTAAAGAAACTGTGGAAACCTGTTGTTATAATTCTAATGAATCTTGTTGTAAGCCAGCGCTACAAAAAACTGGAGAAGCATGTAACCTAATGAGCATGATAGCATATGGAGAAACATACAATGAGTGCAGCAATAGATGTCTCAATAAAGCAGAAAATTGCGAAAGAGATGTTTGTGAAATTATGAATTATGCATTATTTCATTGTTGCCAGATATTCGTCTGTCGCCCTATTCATATCATTAACTACACGCTCTGTTGTGAATGGTTGTCAGATGACAATATGAACAATCAAGATAACCAAGAGTAATAACCCCGGACTGAAATCCAGGGCTTTCTGACCTGGGCAATAAATTAAAGATATTTAATCTCGTTTCATGTGTTGAATTTTGCACGAACGATATGTATCACTCAATAAGATTTCTTCAATTTTTTTTTCTTTTGCAGCATAAGAATCTCGTAACCCATCAAGAAGACTAAGACTGATATATGTCGTTACACATCTGCAACATTGATGAATATTAAAATCATGTAATTCTCTTTCTGATTCTTTATGTATTTCTTGTTGTCTTGTTTCAATACGCCTTTGCTCTTCTTGCACAGATTTCATTTGCTCAAAATAAGCATTATAACTGGCCTGCAAATTTTGTAGATCTTGCAACTCAATTCTTTGTACATTTTTTTCAAATTTAATTTGCTCTTGTTTTTCATATTCTAAAGCTTGAATATTATTTATTTCAAAAATTACAGACAGACCAATAAGTCCATCTTCATTAACTTTTTCTAGCTGTTCAGCAGGGTACATTGCTGTAAAAAAACTCAAACAAATTAGCGACATTTTTAACATATTTTTATCGAACATTTTTTCCTTTAATTTCTTTTTGATAATTTAATGTTTATAAGAATCATTTGTAATAATAAATTAAAAAAACCTAATACAAAATAAATAATTGTTATTAATAAATTAAATAACTCACACCAGACATATTTTTAAAAAAATCTTTATGTTGCATATTATTTTTTATTTTTGCTAGAGTACACATCGATAATACAAATTAATAACATAAAAATGACATCAATTTAAATATTAATTATGTCATTTTTACATAATAATGACAAGAGAAAGGCGTATTATGATAATCACAATAGGTGGAATCAAGGGTGGATGTGGAAAGTCTTTGATATCAACAAACTTAACAGTCATGCAATCATTAATTGGTAGAAAGGTTTTACTCATTGATGGAGATGAGCAAGGCACTTCTGGTGATTGGTCTGACCATCGAACAGGGCTTGGAATTGAAACTCCATGGACAACAATACGATTAAAATCTAGTGCTGTTCGAACAGAAGTTTTAAAACTAACAAAAGATTATGATGATATTATTATTGATTGCGGTGGGCGAGATACAATTTCTTTACGTGCAGCATTAATGGTTTCAGATGTTTTTTTAGTTCCATTTCAACCAAAAAGTTTTGACATTTGGACTGCGACCAAAGTTTCGGAATTAATTCAAGAAGCATCAAGTCTTAATGGAAAACTCAAAACATATGCATTTATAAATTGTGCGGTTAATCGAGGTCATGATAACGAAGACGCAATGAAAATTCTTTCAAAAATTGAGGGTATTCATTTACTCACAACAAAAATTGGCATGCGAAAAGCATTCTCAAATGCAACAGCAGAGGGTAGGGGTGTTGTAGAATACAAACAAGACAAGAAGGCTATTGATGAGATAAGTGCCCTTCACGGCGCTATATTCAACAATACAAATAATCAAAAAATGGCATAATAAAAACAGTTGAAATATGTCACTACGACACACGTAAAGCGATAAATAGGCCGCTTAAAGACATGAAAGGGATGAGATTATGGCAATAAAAGAACTTGCAAAACCTGTCAAAATGACACACTCAGCAACAGAAAAAGATGTTGAAAAATTTATAGCAAAGGGTGGTTCGCTTGCTGAATCAATAACTATTGACGAAGACCATCGCTTAACTATGCGCATTCCAAAATGGCTCATGAACAAGATCGATGCCAAAAGAAAGGAGCGCGTAGGTAAGATATCACGAAACTTATGGATATTGGAAGTCATTGACAGAGCAACAAAAAAATAATGTCTCATAGTTGAATTTTGATGCGAATTATCTTAACGATCATTAAAAAAGACAGCGAACTAAAATGAGTTCACTGTCTTTTTTAATTTTTTTATCTTTATATTATTTCTTAGATAAAAAATTTATTTCATCTTTATATTGATCCAATAATTGCTGAGCTGCCAGAACCCTTGATGAAACAATTATTCCAGCTTGTTCATGCAGAGTAGCCTGACCACGCATTACGTTTCTATTATTATTGTGAGCATGACTAACATTGTTTAAAACAAGTTCTTCGTATCTATCTTTATCGCATGCCAACATTTTATGATGAAATGTAGTTGAAGCATCAAGAAAATTTGATATTGATTGAGCCGCTTCATCTGTATGAAACTGAGCAATTGCCTGATTAATAAATTGAGCTTTATAGCAACGAGTTTGAACAAGTCGATGATTATTAGCGATTTTTTGAGCAACAACAGCTTTGTTAGGCTCATGAGGTATTAAAAATCCATGAAAATCGTGCTTTTGAACCGAATTATTTGCTTGAGAACTTGCAATGAAAACAGAGCTTTGTGAAAACGCAGCTAAAACAAAAAACAATCTAAACTTATACATAAAAAAATTCTTTCTAAAATAAACCAATTAATATGTTTCAAATATAATTTAAATTATACCAGAATTCCTACATATGTATATTATAAAAGAAAAGGGTGGGCTAGTTTACATATAAAATAAGCTCGATTGATGCCGATTTACTCTTTCTTCAATCTGCTTTAATCTCTCTAGGGCTAACCCTAATCTTTGAATATCATCTTTATGTAGAGCTCTTTCACTGACTGGTAGATTATTAAATCTAATAAAAGCATTGGTCACCTCAGACTGCATAAATTTTCGCATTGCAATGGACTGAATCATCAAAAGGCTATTTCTTTCAAATTGCTCTTCAAAATTATTTTTCAGTGCCATTGCACTCCAGTTAATGTCATGTGATCGCCCACTGCGAACATATGATTCACTAGCACTAAGGCATAATGGTAAAAAACTTATATAAAAAATTATTACAATTCTCATATTCACACTAAGCCCTTATTCAATATAAATTTTATTAATTTAAGCAGCAGATGCCAAAAGGTCATCATATAACTGCTTTCTATCATTTTACCCTGATTAATAATAAAACTAAAATATATAAAAGAAAAATTTCAACGCGTTTAGCACCAATATCGACAAAATAAAAAAGTTCCTTCTTTTTTTAAAATAAAAAAATATTAAAAACTAATACAAAAATAATGTAAATAAAGTATTTATAAAAATAAATTTCAATAGCTTTTCGAAGATTTTATATCAACACAAATTTAAATTTTCTTCGTGAGAAATTCAAATGAAAATTACTATCGACATCAACAAAAAAGGTGTTAGATTATCCCTTAGTTATAAAATGTATTCATATACCTTGGAGGTTCTTTATGAATTTAGATAATTTTACACAATCAAGTGTCGAGCTCGTTAATAAGGGAATAGAATTTGCACAAACCAATCAAAGTGCAACTTTCTTACCCCTTCACATTTTTTATAAAAGTTTTGAAAATGAATTTTGCCTATCATTTTACAATCGATGCAATCTTCCACTTCAAGAGTTAATCTCCATTACCGAAAAAGAAATAAAAAGAATTCCGACAATCTCTGGAGCTCAGCTAACAGCAGATCCTTTATTGCAAAAGTTTTTCGATGCTTGCAATAAAGAGGCGACTGCACTTGGTGATGAATTTATTAGCCTTGAACATTTTTTAATTGTTTGGTCGCAAGGTGCTACGGTACCAGAATCAGTTTCTGCATTCTTTAAACATTATAAATTCAACAAAACAATAATTTTAGAGCTTATGAATAAATTACGAAAAGGTAAAAAAGTGACCGATAAAAACGCAGAAAAAGAATATGAAATTTTAGATAAATATTGTCAAAATATCACCAAGCAAGCGTCTCTAGGACAACTTGACCCAGTCATTGGTCGCCATGAAGAAATTAGACGCGTTGTTCAAATTTTATCTCGCAGAACAAAAAACAATCCTGTGTTAATTGGTGAACCAGGAGTGGGAAAGACCGCTGTTGTTGAAGGCATAGCTCAAAGAATTATTAATAATGATGTCCCTGAAAGTCTAAAAGGTCGTCAAATTTATTCTTTAGACCTAGGATTGTTAATTGCTGGCACAAAATTTCAAGGAGAATTTGAAGAACGATTAAAAGGAATTTTGAAAGCTGTTTCTGAATCTCAAGATTCAATAATACTTTTTATAGATGAATTGCATATGCTCGTTGGAGCAGGGTCTTCTGGTGGGGGTATGGACGCTTCTAATTTATTAAAACCTGCATTAGCTCGAGGTGAATTACACTGCATTGGCGCCACAACAATTAAAGAATATAAAAAATATATTGAAAAAGATGCTGCTCTTGAACGACGATTTCAAAAAGTAATTGTTTCTGAACCAACCGTCGAAGATACTATTTCTATCTTGCGTGGTATCAAAGAAAAATATGAATTACATCATGGAATTAGAATCACTGACCAAGCATTAGTTAACGCAGCGCAACTTTCAGCAAAAAACATTCCTGATCGTTTTTTACCTGACAAAGCTATTGATCTTGTTGATGAAGCAGCTTCAATGGTAAAAATGGCAATCGATTCAAAGCCAGAAAGTTTGGATCGCATGGAACGAAAAATTCGACAGCTTGAAATTGAAAAACTTGCTCTAGAAAAAGAAAAAAATAATGAAGCCTCTCAAGAAAGACTCAAAGAGCTTGATATTGAGTTAACAAAATTAAAAGAAGAACATCAAACTCTTGCAAATCAATGGGCAACTGAGCGAGCTCCACTTGAAAAGATACGATCAATTAAAGAAGCAATGGAGCTTGCGACATATGAATATGAACAAGCAGAAAGAATAGGAGACTACGCACAAGCCTCAGAATTAAAATATGGCAAGCTTGTTCAATTACAAAAACAGTTATCTGAAGAACAAGATAAAGTTAAAAAAAACAATTCAACTTTGATAAAAGAAGAGGTGACTGAAGACGACATTGCACTTGTTTTATCTCGATGGACTGGAATCCCAACTGAAAAACTAAAAAAGGGTGATACTGAAAAACTACTTGGTATGGAAGACCTTTTAAAGAAGCGAGTTGCAGGGCAGGACGAAGCGATTGAAAAAGTTGCACATGCAATTCAAATGCATCGAGCTGGACTAACTGATATGAATAAACCCATTGGTTCTTTTTTATTTCTTGGGCCGACAGGTGTTGGAAAAACTGAAGTTGCAAAAACTTTAGCAGATTTTTTATTTAATGATGAACGAAGAATGATTCGCATTGATATGTCAGAATATATGGAAAAACATACAGTTTCTCGATTAATTGGATCGCCACCTGGGTACGTTGGTCATGAAGAGGGTGGTCAACTAACCGAAGCTGTTCGTAAAAATCCTTATAGCGTTATTTTATTTGATGAAATTGAAAAAGCACATCCAGATGTTTTTAATATTTTCTTACAAATTCTGGATGATGGCAGATTAACCGATGGACAAGGTAGAACCATTAATTTCTCACATACCATCATTATCATGACCTCAAATATTGGCTCTCATATCATTTTACAATCAAAAAAATTGGATGAAAAAGTAAAACAAGAAATTGAAAAGGTTTTACAGCAAACCTTTAGACCTGAGTTTTTAAACAGAATTGACGATATTGTTTATTTCAAAATGCTCGATAAAAAAACAATTCTCGAAATTACTAAAATACATTTAGCTGGATTTCAACACCGTGTGCAATCACAAGGAATTCAACTCAATCTTTCTGATGATGTAATTAATTTTATAGCAGACAAGGGGTTTATTGAAGAGTTTGGTGCTCGTCCTATGAAGCGCGCAATTAAACAATATCTCATAGTTCCTGTTTCACATTATATTCTCAAGCACCCAGAGATTAAAACGATATCTGCCCATGTTGAAAAAGATGTAATTATTTTAGAGTAAAGCGCTTTCACAAAAAAGAACTCTTGCAAACTATTTACATTGTGTTATTTTTTTTGATATTTTTAAGTTAGATCATCATATAAAAAGAAAAAGGATTCCTATGAAGCGTATTAATAATTTTTTAATGGTAGCATTATTTACTACAATTGGTTCATTTTCTATTATAGAAGGTGTAGTTGTTGTTAAGGGAGATGCTGCAGCAAAAGCTGATGCTGCAATAAAAGCTTATCATGGAACTTATAAAAATGGTGCGAGTGGTTCATTTGAAATTCAAGTAGATTCGAGCCATAATTTTTCTAGAAAGAAAACTTCAGGTAAAGGTCTAGTATGGAAAAATGCAACTACATTTGCAATAGATATAGCATACAAAGCTGGAAAGAAAAAGTCTGATGCAAAAGATGGAAAAATCAACCTTCTTCCTGGAAAAAGTTTTACTATGCCAGAACAGGTGTGGAGTGCAACTGTTACTCGTACAGTAAAATAAATCGGTTATAATTTAAAATAAGGTCTTTCTTTCCTAAGAAAGGCCTTATTTTTTTAAAAAAATCATAATAAATATATTATTATCCAGCAACACATCATCAATAATAATTAAAATAACAATACAGGGTACTTATGAAAGATATAAAAAAAACACTGATAATTACATTATTAATAGTAGTGGGCTTCTCACCAGATCTATATGGTAAAAAATCTCATAAAAAAAATAATAAAAAGAGTTCGGTTGTTTATACTCTCACCAATACCACATCGATCCCTTTAACTGTTACTCAAGATAAAAAAAATGTGGCTATTAAACCTCAGGCAAATACACCAATTACAGGAACATCTGCAACAATTTCTTCTGCATATTCACCATTAATAACCATGCATAGTGAAGGTAGCGATGTATCATATCCTATTAGTATCGATGTCAACAATAGCTTTATATTGAATACAAGCGGTAATGGTTACAATAAAACTGGAAGAGTATATACAAACAACACAAAAAATCCCATTTCTATAGACTTTTTCTTAACAAAAGCTGATGTAACAAAACCAACAACATCCCAAGTCGTCTTACCAAAAAGCTCGTATACCGCTGCTTCTCCAGTTTATAAAACTACAATATCTTTAGTTCAAGAGTTAAAGGATGCTCCCATAGCTGCTAAAACATCATATAACATTACTTTAAATGATGCTGTATTAAGTATAAATGCAACGGTATAACAAATAAAAAAAGGGCTTGTATGTTTAAATACACAAGCCCTTTTTTATTAAAATTATTTTTTTATTTATTTTTTTTTGGCAAATATTTTAAGCCATATAATTCTAGTTTTTTCTCTTCGACTTCTGAAGGTGCCTTCATCATTGGATCAGATGCTCGCTGTGTTTTTGGAAATGCAATTACTTCTCTAATGGATTTTGATCCTGTTAATAACATGACAAAACGATCAATACCTATTGCAAATCCACCTAAAGGAGGGTAACCAAGTTCTTGCGATTCAAGTAAAAAATCAAAATAATTACTTGCATCTTCATCAGACATACCAATCATATTGAATATTTTTTTCTGAACATTTGAATCATGAATACGTATAGATCCACCACCAAGCTCAATTCCATTTAATACAAGGTCATATGCTCGAGCTTTAATATGAGACTGCTCTAAGTTTTCCCAACCAGTTTGCGGTGAAGTGAAAGGGTGGTGCTTTGAATACCAACGCTTGTCATCTTTGTCATATTCAAACATTGGAAAATCAGTGACCCATGAAAAATTTAATTCATGTTCTGGAATAATTTTTAAATCCTGCGCTAACTCTAAACGCAATCGACCAAGCAGGGTCCAAGCATCTTCATATTCACCTGCAATTAAAAATATTGTATCTCCAGCCTTAAGAGTCGGGCAAACTGATTTCACTTGATCAAAAAAGTTATCTGGTAAAAATTTAGAAACAGGTGATTCATGCTTACATTCATCATTAAAACGAATCCATAACAATCCTTTTGCACCAAATTTAACAGCTGAGTCAACCCAAGCTAACAATTCTGATCGAGAATAAGATTTACCAGAAACATGTAATCCGCCAACATGACCACCACTCGCAACAACAGATTTTAAAAATTTTAACTCTGTGTTTACAAACAATGATGAAAAATCTTGAATCTTTAAATCAAAACGTATATCTGGTTTATCTGAACCAAAGTTTGAAAATGCATAATCATACGTAATTCTTTTGAATGGAGTCTGCACATCAATATTGGACACTTTTTTAAGTAAAGCTTTAACATAATTATCAATTACATTGATAACATCTTCTTCATTAACAAAAGACATTTCAAGGTCAAGCTGTGTGAACTCTGGTTGGCGATCTGCACGCAAATCTTCATCTCTAAAACATCGAGCTATTTGTATGTATTTATCAAAGCCAGCAGCCATTAAAAGTTGTTTATACATCTGAGGTGATTGTGGCAATGAATAAAAACTTTTATCATGAATACGTGACGGAACAATGAATTCACGTGCACCTTCCATGGTGTTTTTTGTTAAAATTGGAGTCTCGATGTCAACAAAACCATCTTTGTAAAAAAACTCACGAGTTGCAAAAACAATTTCATTACGCAGCTGTAATTTTTTTAACATTTCTGGACGACGAAGATCAAGGTACCGATACTTTAAACGAGTTTCTTCATCAACATGCTCTTCATCGAGAGCAAATGGCAAGCCTTTAGCTTTATTTAGAATCGTTAGACCTGTTACCTGAAGTTCAAACTTACCTGTTGTTATATTTTTGTTAATTAAGTTTTCATCACGCTGCACAACCTTGCCCGTGACAAAAATAACAAATTCACTGCGAAGTTCATGTGCTAGGCGATGCGCTTCTTTATCAAAATCAGGATTAAAAACAATCTGCATAATTCCAGCTCGATCACGAAGATCAACAAAAATCAATCCCCCATGATCTCGACGCTTATTAACCCAACCAGCTAAAGAAACTTCTTGATGTAAATGCTCTTCTGTTATCAATCCACAATATGTTGTTCGCTTCATGTTCATAATTACACTCACTTTTTTATTTAAAATTTATATGCCATAAAGAAGTTAAATACATAAGCTGTGTCGCTTCCTAGTTTACCACCATCTAACTGAGTCCCTCTCAGCTGCTTATACTGCATTCCTGGCAACATTAATCCGGCATAACCACCTACATTAATACATTCTCTCAAAGTAGCCTCAAACTCTAGACTTAATGCTGTTCCAAGCGCTTTTGAAGCAAGAACCGTGCTCTTAACATATGTTGTTGGAGTACTTGTCGCTGCAGGAAGATATGGAGCTTGCGCCATCCAATAATAAAATACCGCTGGTTTCAACAATAACTTTTGATCAACAAATTTAGCCGGTTTATATTCAAAAGCAGACCCAATATATACTAAATTTGTAAATTTATCAGTCAGCGTTGAAACACCTGTAATTCTAGTTGGGATATCTATATTAGATACTGTTAATCCAGGATACTCTACGGTAAAACGAGGTACGCCGGTGTTTAGCATAACAAGATGCTGAATTCTTTTACCTGAATAAACAGATTGAATTTGAACATAGCCATTGTATGATTGATTCATTCTTTCTTCTGCAGTTAGATTCGAAATATCATAGAAGTCATCAAGCTGACCAGAAGATATACCCGTATCAACAAAAAATTTCAACTGCTTGTCTATTAACTCATATGAAAAATCTGTTACAAAAAAGAAGCCATGATAATTTTGTCTCTGAGCTGCACGAAATCTGTACAAACCATTATACAAGCCACTGTCTCCAATTTGTTTATTATTTTGAGCATAACCTTTTTCGCCAGCATCGATTATGGCTGCGTTAGCCGTTGTTGCTGGTGCAGGGATAGTTAAACCTGCATCGGCATAAACCTTTGTATTCTGAAATGCAGCTAAAGCGGTTGTGCCATTATCATTTACCAATGAAACATAATTTCTATCCCATGGCTTAATGTCCGTGTAACCCCCTTGAATTGCAGTATCAAATCCCCACTCAAACTTACCAGATCTAAACTCTGAAGCTATACCCGTGCCATATATTTGACTGTCAGCGCCTGCAGCATACTCAAGTTTTTGGTCGGGAGAAACATGCATATAAAAATATGGATCAATGCTCAATTTAGTTGTGTCAACATCCATAGCCTTCCAATGGAAAGCAACTGATCCAACCCAAGAAGCTGCATTTGGACCACGAGTTTTACTAGCACTTGGTGGTAATATCTGATGATCACGAATTACTTGGCTATTCTCTTTAAAATTTCCACTTGGATTCGATAGAAGTGAAAAATAACAATCCATAGAAATATAATCACAATACAAATTAGTATGAAACAGTCCGCCTGGCGCGAATTGATCAATAGAGAATCGAGGATCAAGACCCAAGAATCCGCCTGAAGCATACGCTGCCCCAAGGGCTATTCCGCGACCAAGCTCGTAAGCAAAACTTCCAAACCTTAGATAACAGTTTGCTCCATTTTCATTTTCATCTAACGACACTTTCATTGAGAGCTCACGCAACCAAGGAAGAGTCTTCTGAGTACTCAATGAAGGCAATGCTATCGAAGTTCCTGCTATTGTAACTACGCCCGGAGCCGTTTTCACAAGCGCATCAGTACCAACATCATAACGAAGACGGCCTGAAATTTTTATCTCTACTGCAGGATTTTTTGGGAGATCACCATATCGACCAAGAGCATTGACATCAAGTGTAGTACGATATCTAAAAGTTCTATCATTTGCTATGGTATTGTTTAAAAAACCCATACTACTATTTGCAAAAATCTCTTTTTGAAGCTTTCCAGCAAATTCTATATTTTTTTTAGCTGCTTTGACACTGTCTTGGGTGTAAGTCGATAGCGAAGTAAACAGCAATAATACTGCTACCAGCCGATTAAAACGAAAAATTTTCATTAATATCCTGAAAATGGGGGGGGTGAATTTTTGTCAAATTACATAATGTTGTATCTGTTCTATTTTCCATGAAATAACAAGGTTTGTCAAATTAATTAACGCTTGTATGCTGTTCTATACAAGCAAATAAAAAAATTAAAGCCCTTACATTTTTATGGATATTTATGAAAAATAATCAGCATCTTCTTGGCTCACACATGTCAATTGCAGGCGGATACTTCAATGCAATTAAAGATGGCACAGAAGTTGGCTGCACAGCTATTCAAATTTTTACAAAAAGCAATCGTCAGTGGAAATCAAAAGCAATTTCTGAAAAAGAAGCGCAATTATTTATCGATGCACAAAAACAATCAGACATAAAAGTAGTTGTCTCTCATGCTTCATACCTTATAAACCTAGGATCTATAACTCCCGGAGTTCAAGAAAAGTCTCTTGCAGCTCTGGTCGATGAAATTAAAAGATGCCACACTCTTAAAATTCCTTATCTTGTCTTGCATCCAGGAACAGCTGAGCGTCAATTAAGAGAAGAAACTTTACAGGCAACTGGGCGATATATAAATCAAGCTATCAAAGAAACTTTGAACTGCGATACAACTATTTTAATTGAAACAATGGCCGGGCAAGGAAAGAGCATTGGAAGTTCATTTGAAGATTTAGCGACCATGCTCAATCAAATTGAAAACAAAGAAAGAACTGGTATTTGTTTTGATACTTGCCATGTATTTGCAGCTGGATATGATATTACACATCAAAAAAGCTATAACGAGACTTTTGAAAATCTAAATAATACCGTCGGCTTACAGCATCTAAAATTATTTCATATGAATGATTCGAAAAAACCCCTTAACTCTCATGTTGATCGACACGAAAATATAGGAGAAGGTTTAATTGGCTTACAAGCCTTTAAAATGATATTAAATGATTCAAGGTTTACACACATACCTAAAATATTAGAAACCCCCCAAGTGGAAAATCTTGAAAATGATAAAAAAAATCTTCAAACACTTCTAGGCCTCATTGATTAATCAATGAATCAATAACAAAAATGATGCGAATACAATCAAAAAACTTACAAAACAAAGAGCCCAAATAGTTTAAACTACCTGGGCTCTTTGTTAATAAGCAGTTCTCAAACCATACTACCTAAATATCTTTTCAAATATTCTACAGCGAGAGATCTATAATCAAAATTATAAGATTATGTTTAAATGTAAAAAAATTATAATAACAAAAAAACGCAACAAAAGAAAAACCCCTTACTCAAGGGGTTTTTCTTTATAATAAGCTTACACTTGCAACACTGTGCAACAAAAAGCAACATCTCTAGTCGATGACCTCTTCTCTGCTAAAACAGGTAACTTCATCTCCAATTTTCCAGCTATCAAAACCATCAACTCTAAAGGCACAATCGAATCCAGCCGGAGCTACTTCAACCGAACGCTTTTCTTTTTGAAGACTTTTGACGACACCTTCACCAATTTTTTTATCTTTTCTATGAATAGCAAGAAGTTGGCCTTTTTTAATCGATCCCGTACTGACACCAGCACCTGCAATGATTGCAGAGTTCACTCTGAAAACAGCCTTAACAGTTGCCTTGCCAATCTCAGTTTCAAGATACTCCACTTGCTTTGTTTTCAATACAGTCTCTTGAGCATCATCAAGTAACTTGTAAATAATATTATAAATTTTTATAGGAACTTCACTTTTTAAAGCTGCCGCATTGCGCTCTAATTTGACATCTAAACCATAAATAGTTGCATTCGCCTGTTCAGCAAATTCAATATCACGTTCATTAATATCACCCACAGATGAAGAGATAACTCGAATAGGCAGAGCTCTTTTTATATATATTGCCTGAAGTGACTGAACGACTGCATCTAAAGATGAGAACGATCCAACCTTAACGATTACATTAATAGCAGCTTGTGATGCATCATGAAGTTGCTTAAACTCAACATCTCTTTCAACGTCAGATTGATGTTTTTTTGCATCTTTTTGTGATGATGCCTGCAGCAAATCACCCGGTCTTGGTAAATCTGAGAATCCAGATACTAATACAGGAATAGATGGTCCAACTGACTTCAATGATTGACCTGAGATGTTTACAATAGAGTTAATCTTTCCTTCAACTTTTCCACATATGAAAAAATCTCCAACGGAAATTGTTCCACAATGCAAAAGCAATGAAGCAACAGCTCCACGGCCCTTCTGTACTTGAGACTCAAGAATATAACCTCGAGCCGCAACCTTAGAGTTTGTAACAAGATCAAGCATGTCTGCCTGTAAAGCCAAAAGCTCTAGCAGCGCATCAACCCCCGTACCTTGTTTTGCAGATACCAATGCATAAGGAGTATCTCCTCCCCACTCATCTGATAACAATCCATACTGAGATAATTCTCGCTTCACAACATCTATACGAGTTTGATCAACCTTATCCACCTTATTTATAACTACGACAATAGGAGCCTTCAATGCCTGAGCAGCCTTGATAGATTCAATTGTTTGAGGCCTAACCCCATCATCAGCAGCAACAACTAAGGCTACAATGTCAGCAACGCTTACACCACGCTCACGCATAACAGAAAAAGCAGCATGCCCTGGAGTGTCTAAAAAGACTACATTGCCATGGTTGGTTGGAACGCTATAAGCACCTAAATGCTGAGTAATTCCACCAGCTTCACCAAGAGCAACCTTTGTTTTGCGAATGTAATCAAGCAAGGTTGTCTTTCCATGATCAACGTGTCCAACAATTGCAACAACGGGATCTCTTTTCTCTTGTGTAACCTGTTCTTTTTGTAGAGATTCTTTAACGATGTTGCTTTTGTTTGTAGTATCCTTCAAATCGTCGATTACATTTGCGCCATACTCTTTAGCAACAATAGCTACAACGTCCCGAGACAAAAGATTATTGATATTAGCAACAATTCCACGTCTCAATAGCAATACAATAACTTCGCTTGCTGGTCGACCAAGCGTTTGCGCAAGGACACCTAGAGACATTTCTTTATCTACAATATCAACGTCAACTGAAACAATTTGAGGCTGTTCTTTTACAGAGCCAACACGAAATCTTTTTTTAAGAAATGCAATATGAGACTCTGTTAACATCGACTCTGCATCAGACCGACGAACTCCTCGCTCTTTAAGTAGCTCAACGATGTCTTTTACAGCGACATCAAACTTTTTTGAAAACTCATATATGCGCATTCAGAAACCCTATTCGTGCTAGTTATTTTTCATTATTTTCAATATCTTGGCCTTCGTCAACAATAGTTGGTGATGACGCAGATGAAATTAAATGAATGTTTAGATCAAGTAATTCGGCCGCAAGGCTAATGTTTTGCCCCATTTTACCAATAGCAAAAGCTCGTTGATCTTCACTTAGCCAAACTGTAGCTTCTTTATCAATAATTTCAACTTTATTAATTTCAGCCGGTCTCAAAGCATTCTTAACAAGTTCTTCTTTTGAGTTAACCCATGAAATAATATCAATTTTTTCAGTGAAAAGCTCTTTAAGTATAGGCTTAATACGACCACCCCCAACACCAACACAGGTACCAACTGGATCAATATTAAGATCGTGTGATGCGACAACAATTTTTGACTTATAACCAGCTTTTCTAGCAATAGCTTTTATCTCAATTAATTTGTCATAAATTTCAGGTATCTCAAGCTCTAAAAGCTTGACCAGGAAGTCACCAGAAGCTCTGTCCAAAATAAGCTGCCCACCGCTTCTGAAGTCAGAATAAACGTCCTTCAATAACGCTTTGATTGGTCGTCCTGCAACGTGACGCTCGCCTGGAATAGAACAAGATCGAGGTAGGAAGGCTAGCGTGTCGCGAAGCATTACTGTTGTTCCACTACTCTCACACTTGTGAACTGTTCCATGGACAATAGAGCCTTTTTTGTCTATGAATTCCTCATAAACAGTCATTGCCTCAACATCTCTAATTCGTGAAGCTATAACTTGCTTTGCTTTTAAAATTTCAACTCTGCCAATGGTTCCATTAAAGGGAATCCACATGGTTTCATCAAGTTGTACACCTTTTTTTATAAAGCGAGCCTTGCGAATGCTAATTTCTAGTAACTCATCCTCAGGATCAGTCACTACTTTTTTTTCAATTTCAACAACAATGGCACCATCTTTGTCAAAATCAATACGCAAAACAGCTTCAGGATATTTTTTTAAATAAGCGGCTAAAATGCCTTCTTTGATAATTTCATTGAGATCAGATTTTTTCAAACCTTTTTCATCAACAAGTTCAGATATTACGTTGTGTAACATAGTTTAAATATTTCTTACATCAATTAATAATTTGTAACAATTTGTATAAATATAGGATATCAGAAAAAAGAAAAAAAGAAAAGTTCACTCCCTTTTAGGTTTTTATTACAGAAGCTTATGTATTGTATTATATATATTTATAAAATAATAGTAGTAATAGGTAGAGCTACTTTTGGGGGATAACTCAATTTTGAGAGCTGAAAACGTTGATCTGTAGGTGTTATCGAGACGTCGGGTTGATGTGGATAACTGGTGGATAACTGGTGGATAAGTATGTGGATAACTTATTTACTGTTAATGAATATGCCCTCTGGATGGTTGTTTTGAGTGCTGTACTATCTGTATTTGAGCTTCAGGAGCTTCTATTCCACAGTGTATGGTGAGTTATCCACCAGTTATCCACCAGTTATCCACCAGTTATCCACATTTTATTACAATTAGGGTGGTAGTGTTTTTTTATGTTTTCTACGTGAAGCCTATTTGGCCTGAAGTATGTACTGTGCAAGCATTATGCTCCAACTGTTTGATTGTGCAAAATTTGATTGAAGGTATGAATTAAATATCCATTGTTCTGGAAAATAAATAGAAAGCCCGTTTGCGTTCTTTAAATTTCTTCCTGATGTGTTTGCGATAATAGCATTGTTGATAAGGTAGATTCCTGTAGTAAGTAACTTGGCGAGCATTGTTTTAACAGCCACTTCTTTTGTGGCATTAGTTAAATTAATTTGTCCAATATTTGATTGTAGATTGAGGTAAAAGTTTTTTAAATCAATGAATGATGGCTCGTGGAAGCAGGTGCATTGAGTGCGCGACTTGCACTTTTGTAAAACTTTAGTTACGGATTTGTTTTTTTGACTTGGTAGAGCCAGGAGTATCTGTTGAGCGACTAAATTTATATTTTCTTCTATTGCTGTTACTTGAGATAAGTCAATTGCTGATTGCGTAAAATTGAGGTTAGTTGGTTCATAAATTTTTTTAAATGAGTTTACAATATGGCATGCAAACTCTCTTGGTTGGGGAATGTCTCCACGAGTAAAGGCACTGAGAACAAGTTGGTAGTTGGAACCTGGAGCATACTCAACATTTTCAGATGAAACGAGAAAATTTGCATGATTTTTAAATATATTTGTAATTTCAATCATGGACATGAGGCACGCTTCAAGCCAAATTAATGCAATTTTTTTACCACGCAAAACTTTGTGGTGAATTTCATGAAGGGCGAACTCTATATCTTGGTTATTCATGTAGCTTTTGTGGGTATTATCAAAACATATCCCTCTTTTTTTTAGATATTTTTGTTCGATTTGATCGTCATCTGTTTTGTTTGCATAGAGTAAAGCATCATTGTTGTAATTGCTTTGATCAATTAGTGTGTTATCAAATAATTTTGATGACTTTGGGTCATATATTCCGGTACCATGACTCCACAAATTTAAGATTAAATGCTCTGCTGGATAATATGTCATTGCCCATGCGACACAATCTATTAATGTTTGGGGGCTGCCGCTATCAAGTCTTGTTGTTGGAGCTTGTCCTGGAGTTTGTATGAGTGTTTTTTTACCTTTTTCAATAATGTAGCGCTGTGTTATGTTGTTTGCTCCAGGGAAATTAATTTGTACAAGAATGTTAATGTGCGGAGAGGTGATAGACTCCATTTGTTTGACATTGTTCCATGCGTAAGGGTGAAGGTTGTTGTCAGCGGCCATAAAAACCACTAAAGTATATTTTTTATAAGATCTACCGCTTTGCTGTGATTCATCTTGTGCATAAGATTGAGTTGTGAGGAGCATTGCAAGTAGATATGCGCTCAATGTAATGTGTTGTAACTTTTTCATATAAAAACCTTTTATAAAGATATTTTTATTTGCTTTGAATTAAGTACTGTACGAGCATTTTGCTCCAACTGTTTGATTGAGCAAAGCTGCATTTTAAATATGAATTAAACATTCCGCGCTCTGGAAAATAAATTGACAAACCAGAAGCCTTGGGAAGATGACTTCCTGTTGCATTTGCAATGACAGCGATGTTGATCAAATTTATTCCCTGCTCTAAGAGCTTTGTTAAATTATCTTTAACGGCAATTTCTTTGTAGCCATCTAAAAGTTTTATTTTATAAAGATTGGCCTGAACGTTGATGTAAAAATGTCGCAAATCAATAAAAGAAGGCTCCTCAAAGCACGTGCATAAAGGGCGAGATTTACATTCTTTTAAAACTTTTACAACTGACTTGTTTGCCTGATGCTTTAGGGCAAGAAGTAGTTGCTCTGCAACAAGATCCACATTTTTTTCTAGTGAGCTCATCTGTGATAAATCAATGGCAGACTGAGTGTAATCAGGAGTAATATGTTGATATGCTCTGTCAAACGATTCAACAATGTGACATGCAAATTCTCGTGAAGAAATGACTTTGTTGTTAAAGGGGCTTAGAGCTAGTTGGTAGTTTGATCCAGAAGCGTATTCAACATCCTGTGACCCTAGTAAATAATCCGCGTGATCTTTACAAATATTTGCAATTTCTATCATAGACATTAAGCATGCATCAAACCATACAGCCGCTATTTTTTTACCACCAAGAATTCGGTGATGGATTTCATTTAAAGCATATTTTACATCTTGGTTTGACATATAGCTTCGATATGTTTCATCAAAACAAATCCCACGTTGTTTTTGGTCTGAGGTGTTCAGCTGTTCAATGTGATCAATGTATGCAATGTTGCGATCCAGGTCAAGCATGTTTGTGTCTGGGTTAACGTGAAATAGTTCACAGGTGTTGATAGATTTCGATGTTCCTGGATCCCAGCAACCAGAACCATGATTCCAAAAATTAAGAATTAAGTTATCTGCAGGATAGTGCTTCATAGCCCAATCTACACAATTAATTAAAGTTTGTGGGCTACCACTATTAAGTTTTTGAGTTGGAGCAGTCCCTTCAGCTGCAATTAGAAGTCTTTTACCTTTTTTGATTATATATCGTTTAGTTACGTTAAGGTATCCAGGAGTATTAAGTTGTACGATAATATTGATGTTTTCATTTGAACCAACAGCCTCCATTTGCTTAATGTTTTTCCATGCAAAGGGATGTAGGTCGTTGTCAGCAGCCATAAATACAACAATGGTTACAGGTTTTTTTGCATGAATTTGACGAACATCATCGAGTTCTTCTTTAGTTGTAATTTCGTTGTAATATATATCATTTTCTTCTTCAGATGCCAGTTCGGCTAACTCGTGATTATTGATTAATATACTTTCAGGATCTTGAATATTATCATCAAGGCAAATAATTTCTTGAAGAAGTTCATCTGGATCTTGAGATTCAATACAATTGAAAAAACATAAAGCAGTTAAAGATAAAATTAAAAAATTTATTTTTATGTGTTTCATGTGAAAGATCCTTTACTCATTAATCATTGGGTCGATTTTATATTGAGTCAACCATAGAAAAATCAAGAATTAAGAAGCAATAGTTTTTCTAATTTTGGTTTTTTCACAAAACAATACAATGAGCAATGTAAGGCCAAAGCTTAATTGAAAATCAAGAAAAAATAGATGATGAGGGTTGAGACTTAGGATGAGTAGTGAAGTGATGAGTAAGATATGAGTTGAGTCGCTTGGTAAATAAAGTTGACGACATATTACATAAAAAATATACATATAAAATGCGCGCATAAATGCAACAGAGGAATATGTAGTTAGATAATAAATTGAAAGCAGGCTTACAATAAACAGCTGCTTGTTTGATGTAGAACAGGGCGCAAACGACAATAATAAGGATAAAAGGCTGATAAGGATGACAAGGTGAAGCCCTGATCTGGCCAAGTGATGAGATATGCCCCAATATTGAAATGATTTTTTCATTGCAGTTGTTGTCATTGATTTTATTTTTTTACCACAAAAAATAGATACATATAGAGTTTTTGTTAAATCTGAAAATGCATGCTGTGTTGTAGATAAAGGAAGTAGGCATAGCTCATTTACTTGCTGCATAAATAGAGTTGGTTTTGATATGGTTGTGTACCAAAGTTTTTTTTGATGTGTTGTTGTCCAGACCTTTTCACGAATAAGATATTCTTGATATGAGCTTGATTTTGGATGAGCAAGTACAATGTTTTTAAGTAATATTTTTTGAAATGGTTTCAGCCATAGCGTCGTGTAATATGGTAAAAATAGATAAATTGTCTTTTGAATGGGAACTGATTTTTCAAACAAATTTATCTGCTCAGTTTGCAGTATTATGCATATCTGTTCTTCATTGTCTAGGCGAGGTAAAATCTCTTTAATAACAGCAATGACATCACATTTTTTATTAAGCAATGAGTTGTTTGAAAAATGAAGAGCTCTATTTTGATGATAACGAGTTATGCCAAACAAGAAAAAACAACAAGCTAATGAAAAAAGAAGGGTTGCATGTTCTTCATTGAATACCAAATAAAGTGAAATGCAAAAAAAGATACAACTCCACGTTGCGTATGAAGTAAAGCAAATTCCGGCAATCATTGCCAGGACGATAATAAAGAGATGTTTAGTTTTAAATATAAATGAATTCATTGATAATAGAAGGAGGAGAATTGTATTTATTTATGATTAGTATACCATAAAAAAAGCACTCTCGCGCTCTTAAAGTTAAAAAACATGAAATAAAAATTAGTTAGGATAGCTTATGCCAAGCAATCGCGTAATTCAATCAAGTTTAAGCAATGGGCTTACTATCCTTGTTTGCCCAAAAAAAGATGCAGAAAAAGTTTCCATTCAACTTTGGTATAATGTTGGATCAAAGCATGAAAAAAATGGTGAAAAAGGCATCGCTCATTTCATTGAACATATGATATTTAAAGGAACTCCAACCTTAACAGAATCAGATATTAACCTGGTTGTTAGTAAATTATCTGGTAGTTGTAATGCTTTTACGTCATATGATTACACTGGTTACCTGTTTGATATTCCTGTTGCAAATTGGGACAAAGTGTTACCAATTATGTCAGACTGTATGAGCAACTGCTCTTTCAAGCAAGAGCATTTAAATTCTGAGGTGAAGGCTGTAATTCAAGAGCTTAAAATGTATAAAGATAATTATGGTGCAACACTTGCTGAAACTATGATCACGAATCTTTTTGAGTCTCATCCATATCACTACCCAATCATTGGTTACAAGCAAGATTTGTGGAGCGTTACCCGTGAAACTCTTATTGCTTTTTACAAGAAACATTACACTCCTGATAATGCAGTTATGATTGTTGTTGGAGATGTTAATCCTGAAGAAGTGCATCAAAAGATTGAAAAAGAATTTTCTTCAATACCCGCTGGTAAAGGCTGGAATAATGAGAAGTTTTTTTTAAATGAAGATGTTAAGAGAAAGTCTATTCAACTTTATAGAGATGTTAAACAACCAATATGCACTGTTTCATATTTGGTACCTGGAATTATAAATAAAAATGAATTTGCTTTAGAGTCCCTTGCTTATGTTCTTGCCAATGGCAGAGGCTCTCGTTTGTATAAATTATTAGTTGATAAACTTCAACTTGTAGTGAGCGTGAATGCTTTTGTTTATGACTTATTTGATCAGGCTGTTTTTTTTATAGAATTTAACCCAAAAGAAGAAAAAGACATCAATCTTGTTATTCAACACATTCAAGATGAAATAGATTCTATTGCACAAAGCGGGCCATCATTAAAAGAGGTTGAGAGAGCTCAGCGATTTGCTCAAATTGAGTATCAGCAAATGCTAGAAGACACTCAAAAACAAGCTTATGCAATAGGCAAATCATTTATTGCAACACAAGATCCATTATATCCATTTACGTATGGAAGTGTCAGTGTTGAATTGCTTATGAGGGAAATTCAAGATTTAGCAGCGCATTATTTAACTGAAGTTGTTCGCAACCAAGGAGAAGTTGTTGCTATTCCACCAAAACACATTGATTATTTAAATAGACTTCAACAAGAGTCAGACGATGAAGATGCAAAAATTTTAAGTGCAAAACAACGTGAAACTGTTGTAGAAGATGGATCGTATGTTCACACCATTACTTTAAATGAAAAACAAAAATTTGATTACAGCAAACCAGGAAGTTTAAAATTAGACAATGGCATTGAGTTGATCTGGTCTCATAATGACTCGGTTGACATTGTTGAGTGTCTTATTGATCTGAAGGTAAATCATTATTACGACAATGAGGATAAGCAAGGGCTTGGCTATATTGTCAGTAAAATGTTACTTGAGGGTACCGTTAATTTTCCGGGCCAGAAATTTTCTGATGAAATAGAGTCATATGGAATTTCATTTTCAGTATCACCGGGTCATATAAGTACAACTTTTCTCAAGGATGATGTAGAAAAGGGTCTTTCGCTATTAACAGAAATGTTAACGAACCCTTTATTTACGGAATCTTCATTGAAGAAAGTGAAAAGTCGAGTTGCGGTGCAGTTAAAAAAATTCTGGGATACTCCATCAACGTTCAGTATGCAACTTGTTCGCAATGCTATTTATCAAGAGCACCCTTACCATAGAATGTTACTTGGTTCTACTGAATCAATTGCATTAATTACGCTAGAAGATTGTATTGATTATTATAAGAAAATGATATCACCGCATGGAGCACGAATTGCACTTGTTGGGAATTTGCATGACAAGGATGTTCCAGCAGTTGTTCAAAAAACAGTGGGACAATGGCAGGGTATCGAAATTAATTCACTGGTATATCCAAAGTTAAAAACGATCAATCAAGAAGAAATTTTATCATATATCAACAGAGATCAAACAGTTCTTGTGTTTGCTGGGTTGTCAATTGACAGATTGCATGAAGATTATGATCGTATTTTTTTATTTGATCAAATTTTAACTGGGGGTGCATTAAGGTCAATGAGCTCTCGATTATTTCAATTGAGAGAGCAAAGTGGATTATTTTATACTATTGGTGGCTCTTTATTGTATGGTTCAGGTGAACAGCCTGGAATGATATTAATTAAAACAATTGTTTCAAATGATCGTGTTGTCGAAGCAGAGCAAGTTATTTTAAAAGAAATTGATGAAGCGATTAATAATATACCAGAAGAAGAATTACAAGAAGCAAAAAATGCGTTGATAAATTCTTTTGATTTATTGTATGAATCGAATGAACAAAAAGCTTCAACATTTTTATTTTTAAGAAAATATAATTTGCCGTTTGACTATTTTGAAAAACGTGTAGAAACTCTACAAAAAATAACAGTAGCTCAAGTACAAGTTGCTGTAAGAAAGATTTTATCTAGCGATAAACTAATAAAAGTAAAAGTCGGTAGAGTTTAAAGATTTTAAAGGAATCAGTAGTAATGAAGAAGTATATGACATTGATAATAGCTATTTTATTGATGATTTCTGGATATTTTTATTATCAACAAGTGCTAATGCAAGAAGAACTATCTTTAATGCAAGAATCTTTCAGTGTTATCAATGAGTCATTGTTAGAAGATTTTTCAAATTTAGAAGATGATTTTGAGTTGTATTTATAATGAAAATAAAAATTTTTAAGGCAAAAATTGCCTTGATATAAAGTCAGTTAAATATATTTTTTTATAAAAAAGGAAGTGGTAAAATGAAATCATTATACGTATTAATGTCTGTTGGAATGTTATTAACAATCGCTGGTTTTTATAAAATAGACAGCAGCGCTACAAAAAAAAATCATAAAGAAGTTGCTACTAAGTCTGTAAAAAAAGAGACGCCTAAAAAAAATGAAGCAAAACATCACGAAGTAAAACATCATGATAAAAAATCTGAGCATAATAAACCTGTAGAAAAAAAAGAGATAAAAAAAACAGAAACAAAACATCACGAAAAAAATGCTCCTAAGAAATAATAGATAAATACAAAATAAAAAGACTTAAAAGGCTTAAGCCGCAAAGTCTTTTAAGTCTTTTTAATGTAAAAGGTCGTTATGTTATTTATTCAGGAGCAATATCAGTATCTTGTTGAAAATTTTTTATCACAAGAGCATTTCATTGTAGAACAGTTTACAAATCAAGAATATCTCATTAAAGAGCTACCAGTAGTTTTACATGAAAAATGTTTAGTTGTTGGCTCTTTAACATCATCGCCAGATCAAGCATTGTCATTGTTATTGTTGTTATACACCTTAGTTCAAGAGGGTGCTCAACAGGTTATTTTGTATTCACCCTATCTTGGTTATCAGCGACAAGATTTTTATATAACAGGTCAGTCAGAAGGTTTTAAATGGGCTGATAAAATGCTAAAAGCAACCGGAGTTCATAGTATTATCACCATTGACCCTCACTGTGACGATTATTTATCACAATTACAAGTAACTGTAGCAACTCAAAGCGTTGAATCAATTTTTGATCAAGAAATGGCTTATTTTATTGCAATGGGGTTTACATTTATTTTTCCTGATAAGGGAGCTGCGAGTCGTTACTCTTGGATACAAGAGACGTTTCCTTCAGTTGCACAAGGTTATTTTTTCAAAAAAAGAGAATTTAATTCTGTTGAATTGTCTAATTTTCATGGCAAGGTAAGCCAAAAGGTGATGATTTGTGATGATATTTTGGATTCAGGAGAGACATTGCTACAAACTTGTATAGCTTTAAGGTTAATGGGCGTACAGGAAATAGTTATTTTTGTTTCTCATGCTTTTTTTAATAGAACTGCATGGAATGAATTATGGGTGCTTGGAGTTAAAACTTTATACTGTACTAACAGCACCCCACAATCCTCTCACATTAATCACCCGCTGATTCAAGTTAAATCGATTGCGCCGCTATTGCAAAAAATATTATATAGCTAATCGAATTTAGCAGGCTTCATTGTTATTGCTGTTAATTTATAGAAAATACTATAAACTATAATCCTTTGAAAGGAGCTGTAGATGGGACATCCGTATAGTTTAGATTTGAGAACGAAAATAATTGAAGATGTTGATGGTGGCATGACTCAAATAGAAGCAGCAAAAAAATTTAAAGTAAGCAGAAGTGCAATTGT
>Ga0209390_10002148_pt1 | contig 35649 bp, 12 predicted proteins | sample BON01_FD_187212 | JGI IMG/M metagenome (GOLD analysis project Ga0209390, IMG submission 187212) | Freshwater microbial communities from Lake Bonney liftoff mats and glacier meltwater in Antarctica - BON-01 (SPAdes) (version 2) | ecosystem: Environmental > Aquatic > Freshwater > Ice > Glacier...
AAAAACAAAACAAAACCCCCCCCCCCCAAAAACACAACAAAACAAAAACAATAACCAAACGCCCCCTCCCCCCCCCCACCCCCCTCCCCGCAAACAAAAGGTCGTACATGGCGCACTGTGACATGCAGCCGGTCGCGGCCTCCTTCCTGGCGGGCTCGCTGCTCGCGGACGGCTACGTGAGCGGCGCCGAGGGGGCCTACCTCACCCTGGGCGACGGCAGCGGCGCAGGCGAGTTTTACTTCGGGTTTACGACGCGCAACCCGGACGAGGCGGGCCTCATCGTCGAGCTCTTGAACCGGCTCGGCTCCCCCATCGCCCTCCCCGCTGTACAGCCGCAGTGCTACGATTTGCGCGTCAACGGCAGGCAGCAGGTGGCCCGCCTCTTGCGCTTTTTCGACGACGCGTTTGCCGAAATGGCGGCGCCCGTGGGCACGGCGGTCAGCGCGGCCTGGGCCGCGTTCGTCGCCGGCGCCCCGCAACCGGCGACCGACCGGGCCACCCTGGCGCTGGCGGCCACGGGCATCCACAGCGCCCTCGCCGCGTCGAGCGCCGTCCCGACCGACCCCCTCCCGCTCAGCTCGCCGGCCCCAAGCTTCGTCACCGCTATGCAGCCGCGCAAGGGCCTCTTCATGCACCTGATGTCGCTCAAGGGCGTCGTGGCCGACCCACGCGCATGCCCGGTGGTCGACATCGAGCTCCCGCTCCAGGAGCACCGCCTGCTGACCGCCCTGGCGCGGCACTGCGACGGAGCGGGCCCGTCCCCGCCCCTGCTGCGCGCCTACCCGACGGGATCGATGCACCTGCTGGTGGCCGCCGCGCCGGCGCACAACGACGTGCTCGCCCGCGCGCGCACCCGCGCCGCCGAGTGCGCTGAGTCGCTGATGGAGCAGGCGGCGACCGCCGCGCGCCGACTGCTTCCTGCGGCGGTCACCGACCGCAACTCGAGCCGCGCCCGCATGTGCGTCCTGCACGCCGATGCCAGCGCGCGCGCGGCGGCGGCGGTCGCCTGGCAGGCCGCCCAGCAGCAGCAGCAGCAGCAGCAGCGCCCGCCGCCCCCGGCCTTGTCTGGCGCCCTCCTCCCGCAAGACGCCACCGCATTGCTCGCGGGCGGCAACGGCGTCGGCCACCACCTGTTCGAGTACACCGCCTACCGCCGGCTCGACTCCCTCCCCGTCCCGCACTTTACGCAGGACCGCGGCGGCGACTGGGCGCAGCTCATGACGGACGCCCTGCGCGAGCGGTTCGAGTGGCACGACGTCCAGTTTGGCGGGGGGGGCAACCTGCAGGCGGGCGGCGGCCAGGTCGCCGGGTCGCTGGTGTCGCTGAACTCGGTGCTGGGTTCCATGTGGTCGCTCTCGCCCCGCGGCCTCGCGCGCGCGGAGCTCTACGGCGACCTCGACTACATCGACGCCGCGCTCGACGCCCCCTACCTGGCGCAGTGGAACGCGGCGTCGTCGTACGCGGCGGCGCAGCTGGTGTGGGCGGCGGTGAGGGGCGGCGTGACGCCCGTGCTCCGCCTGTCGCTGGGCGCACCCGAGGCCGCGACGGCCCTGTTAGTCGCCGCCGAGACCCAGTTCTTTATCCACCGGCAGAACCTTGGCGCCGGCGCCCGCTACACGTTTCCGTTCGTCCCGGCCGCTGCGCTGCCCGACCTCGTCCTCGGCGGTGTCACCAACAGCGCCAACGCGACGGCGGCGACGCAAAGCCGCCTGCCGCCCGAGGTCGCCGTCTTTGCAGGTCTGTTCGCCGGTGCGCTCGGCGCGACGGGCAATGAACCCCATTCGCTGGCGCTTGCGCTCGGTGGGCCCGCCGCCTACGACTTCCTCCCCCCCTTGGAGCGCCCGGCCGGCGTCGTCGCAGGCGCCATGGCCAACGTGGCGGCGTCCCTCTTCGACAACGCCGACGCCATGTGGACGCTCGGGCTCGGCACCAGCAGCTCGGACTTATTGCCGCATGGAGTCCTGGGCGTCGTCACCACGAACAAGCGCAGCGTCAAGCGCACCCTGGTCATCGCCTCCTTCTGCCCCCGCGGCTCGGCCGCCGCCGTGCGCCGGCGCGCCCGCCGCGCGGCCGACCTGACGCTCTACGGCACCCTCTTGGGCGCCCCTCGCACCGACCTGCCAGCCAGCCTCATGTCGCTCACCCAGCCCCACGAGCCCGTCACGGCCATCGGCCACGACGACGCCGGGTACGACATGGTGATCAGCGCCATCGCCAACCACGCCCGCGGGGGCGGGGGACATGCGCGCGCGTTTGACATCCCCGACCTCGCCCCGTCCCGCACCGCCAAGGTTTCCTTCCTCGCCGTCGCCAACTACGGGCGGGCGGGCGGCGGCGCGGGCGGCGGCGGCGTCGGCGCGGGCGGCGGCGGCGGCGCGGGCGCGGGCGGCGGCGGCGGCGCAGGCGGCGGCGCGGGCGCCGGCGGAAGCGCAAGCGGCGGCGCGGGCCCGCACTACGTCTACCCGGACGAGGTGATCTGCGACGATTACCGCCTGCTCGACCAGTACCGGCGCTCCTCCACGCGGCGACCACGCTGAACGCGCCGGTCTTTCTCATGTCGCCGCGGACGCTCAAGCTGCTGGCGATCGCGCGCGTCGTGCAGCGGCCGGCGTACCAGACGGCGGTGTCGGGGGAGAGCAGCGGGACGCTGCGCGTCTTCGTCCGCATCGAGGCCGTGCTGCCGGCGGTCGCGGCCGGGCGGCACTCGCTCGCCCCCTTCATGTACGTCGGCCGGCGGCTGTGCTGCCCGCTGAGGTCGCCCGTTTTGCAGCCGCGGCCGCCGCACGCTGAGCACGCCGAGGTGGGGCGGCTGCGCGCGGCGCCGCTGCCGAGACCCTTCCCGGCAGCGGTCGACTGGGCGGCGATCCGCCAGGACCTGCACGCGGTCTAAGAGATCGGCGTGTGCGGTCGCGCGCCCAAGGTCGCGCGCCCCCCCCGCAAAAAAAACGCCGTGCGCCGTGCGCCGTCCGCCGATCCCATCGCCACCCACGCGCGCGCCCAAAAAGATAAATTCAACGCCGTCGTTTTGGTGACTCCCTTTGATGTGCGAAAACGATGCTTGACACGCCTCGACTGAACAGCCCGACATGGACGCGCACGCCGCATCGACGCAAATATGTGGGACCTCTATTGCTGCCGCCGCCGCCGCCGCCACCGCCCGGCACTTTTTTTTTCCCTGCAGTTGCGCGCGCCCAAAAAGAAAGTATCCAACGCCCGGATTTCGATTCACCATGCAGGGATTCGAACCCTGGTCTCACGGGTATTCTCTTAGAGTATGCAACGATCGAGCGAGGCGAGGCGCCTCGCGTGTCTGAAGAACTATCAAGGCTTGAGAGCCGTGTATCCTAACCGACTAGACGACATGGTGTTGCGCTTGCGAATGTACACCTGAGCGACGTGTGACCGTCGCTGTGTGGAGAGCATGTGTTCGGGGTTGTTGATGCAGTGTGCGAATCAATGGTATATATACTGCCGTAGCAATCCCAGCGGCGTTAATTTATTTATTTTTTCATTTTACTGCAATCAGTTTCCCTGACACACCCCCTTTTTCACTGTAAGGCTTCCGTGACACGTCCGGGACACCTGTTTTTTCGGTGCAGTGCGCGGGCGGTATCAAACATCCAGAAGGACCGAGCGGTGCCCTTTGCACCCCCCAGGACGGGGTTGTAAGAGCGCGCCAGCCGCCGCCCATGGCCGTGGCCGCCGCCCTCCCGCCCCCCCGCCTCCCACTCCACATGCTGTCCCGCTCCACCCCCCCCCGCCGCCGCGTCGCCCCTGGCCGACGACGAGGTATTACTACACTAGAATGTTCAATGACTTTCCGCGCTTGGAGTTGCCGCGCGAACGGCCGTGTCCCGGAACGCGTCGTCCGACTCGTTCGCACAAACTCTGCAATCAACGCGCCGAGATGGCGCCGTTCGCGCGAGTGGATGGCGGGCCGCGCTGCTTTTCCCGTTGCAGCGCGCTTGCATCGTGCTCACTCCAAACGCCAAAACAAAACGCCCAACACGTGAGTGAGCCGGCGCAGAAGGAAAAAAGGGTCGTTCGTCTCCGTGGTTGATGAAACACTCTGCGGGTTTTTACACAAGGGAGTGCCGTCGAAAAGCAAGAAGGGACGAACTACCCTGCTTCATTTTTCTCGCTTTGGAAGAGGGCGCCACATGGCGGCGGCCACATGGGGCGGCGGCGGCCAAGGCTGCCTGTCTTCCTTTCTGAGTCTGTCCCCCCACGCGGGCGCACAGAGGCCTTGGCGCCGGGGGGAAAAGGAGGGGGACGGCGAGGGGCAGGTGGGGGGGGGGGGGGGTATATCGGCGGGGGGCGCGACAGAGAGGCCGCCTTGCCCCCTCGCCGGCAGGGAAATGCTCCCTTCTCGCCGCAAAGTCAAGGCGGCGGGGCGGGAGGTTGGGGGGCGCGCCCGCGCTGCCTTCAGGTCCACGCGAGGCCCGCGAGGTCCCAGAATTCTCCGTTGCACCCGAAGAAGGCCGTGCCCGACGACGGCAGCACGCCGCGCGCGCGCACGAGGGCGACCTCGGCCTGGGTCTTGTGCTGCTGCTGCTGAAGGAGGCCATGCTGCGGGGCCGCCGCCGGGAGGACGGCCGCCGCCGCCGAGGAAGACGCCGCCCCCGAAGTTGCCGCCGCCTGTTGGGCAGCCGAGGAAGACGCCGCCTGCGCCGACGACGCCGAGGCCGCGGCCCCGCGCCTTGACCCGAGTCCGAGCATTCTCTCTGTGTGCGTCGAGCGCGCCCTTTTGAGGGGGAAGGGAGGGGCGCGGAAGAGAGAGCGGACGAGAGCGGCGCAAAGGGCGACTCGGGGGTCGTCGCGGATAACGGCCTGTCTCGCTTTTTGTTCGCGGTGCACGTGCGGCGAGAAACGACACGGACTCGAGAATCAGATATGAGGGGCTTGTGTATTGTGTCGGAAGGGATGTTTGACGAGGGGGGAAAGCTTTTATGACGGTTCGAACCTTTCTTCGGGCGGCGTACTTTTCAGCCGCCGCCGCCCCTTTTCGGCTGCACCCGCCGAGCAAAAGACCACGCCGCCGGCATTCTCGCTCGCTCTGTCTCCCCCTGCAAGGCGGGTCGCCGACTATACAAACGTGTCCTCCCTCGTTCTCACATCTCCTGTACAGGAACGCCTAATCGTCACCCCCGAGCGCGTCGTCCTCGTCGCCCCCGAGCGCCCCGCCCTCGTACACGAGCTCGTCCGCCGCGCCCTCGCGCGCCGCGCGCCGCAGCGCCGCCTCTTCGTCGTCGGCGCCGTCCGCGTCGTTGGCGTCGTCGTCTTTGTCGTCGGCCGCCGTCGCCGCCGCCGCCGAGGCCGCCGCCGCGCCCCCCCTCCTCGCCGGCTGGCGGCGCGGGGCCTGCGGGGGGCGGCCCGACGCGGGTCGCTGCGGCGGCGAAAGCGGCGGCGGCGCGGTGACCGCTTTGCCCCGGACACGCGCCCCGTTTGGCGAGGAGGGGCCGGCGACCGGGGCGGGAGGCACGGCAGCAGCCACCGCGGCGAGCGCCGCCAGGCCGTCCTTGTCGTCCTCCTCCTGCTCCCTATCCTGCTCCTGCTCCTCCGCGTCGCCCGCGAGCCCGGCCGACGCCGTCATCAGCTGCCACACGTCCGGCGTCACGATGGCCCGCCGCGCCACGCTCCCCAGCAGCCGCGCCATCCCGCGGGACGGGTCGAGCAGCGCGACGTCGTGCCGCGAGCGCACGGGCACGCCGCCGGCCACGTCGAGCAGCACGGCCTCGCCCGGCGGCGCCGCCCACCGCGCGCCGCCGCCGCCGGCCGCCGCCGCCGCCGCGCCCGGTCCGCTTTCCTCCTCCTCTTGCTTCTGCTGCTGCTGCTGCTGCTGCTCCTGCCCGGGGCCGCCCTCGCACACGAGCTTGACGCGGCCCGAGGCGTACACGCGCAGCTTGCCGAGGTACAGGCCGTGCGGCAGGTCCTGCAAGGAGGCGGCGCAGGCAAAGGCGGCGGGAGCGGCGCCGGCGGCGGCAGAGGCAGAGGAGCCGCCGCCGCCGCCGCCGCCGCCTGCGCTCGGCGCGCCGCCGCCTCCTCCGCCGCCCCCCGCCCCCCCGCCGGCCACCGCCGCCGCCGCCGGCGGGGCGTGCGGCGCCCTCCTCGGCAGCATGGGGGGCAGCTGCACCAGGATCAGGTCGTCGGGCGCAAACAGGCCGTCCTCGACGGGCGCGCCGTCCGCGCCCGCAAGCCCCAGCTCGCGCGCGGCCAGCGCCGCGCGCGCGTCGAGCACGTCGTCTCCGGCCATCATCGCCTCGACGCCGCCGCCCCCGCCCCTCAGGGCGGCGTCCTGGCGCAGCGGGGGGAAGCCGCCGTCGCCGCCACCGCCCTGCGGGCCCAGCATCAGGGCCTCGAGGTCCTCGGCGGGCAGGAACATGCGGTCATAGGCGGCGACGCCGGCGCCGGCCGCCGCGGCGCCGGGCGGCCGGCGCGCGCGGGCGGGCAGCACTGTCGGGAAGTCGCCGGCGTAGTCGAGCGCGGCGGCCACGTCCATGGTGCCCGCGCGGGCGCTCGGGCGGGCGGCCCCCGCGCCGGCGCCGGGGCCGTCGTCCTCGTCCATGTCCGAGTCGCCGAGCTTTTGGCCGCCGCCGCCGCCGCCGCCGCCGCCGCCGCCCGTCGCCGCCGCCACGGCCGCCGCCGTCACCGCCGCCTGCTGCCCCGCGCGCCCCCTCGACGGCGGCGACTTGGGCGCCGCTGATGCCGTCGGTTTGCCCGAGGCTCCTCCTCCTCCTCCTCCTCCGCCTCCGCCTCCGCCTCCGCCTCCTCCTTCGCCTGCTGCCGCCGCCGCCCCTCGCTTGGGCCGAGTCGGCGACGCGGGGCTCGGCCCGCCAAACGCGGCCTGCTGGACGTGGCCGCCGCCGCCGCCGCCGCCGCCGCCGCCGCCGCCGCCGCCGCCGCCGCCGCCGCCGCCCTGGGCGGCGGTGGGAGAGACGGGCGCCCCGCCGCCGTGGCGCGATCCCCCCCTTGCCGCGGCCGCCGCCGCCGCCACCGCCGCGCCCTTGTGCTGCGCGAGCAGCTCGGTCACGGTGGTCGCGTCCATGGCCCCGCCGCCATTGGCTCCGGCGGCAGCGGCGGCGCCGCCGCCGCCGCCTGCTCCGGCCGCCCCCTGCTGCTGGCCCCCGCCCTGCCTCGACGGCCCCGCCTCCTGCTGCTGCGTTGTCCGCTCCTGCTCCACCGCCGCCGCCGCCGCGGCCGCGTCCTCCTCCTGCTTGACGCGCGCGCGCGCCGCGTTGGGACGGAAGGTCGTCGTCTTGCGGCCGGAGCCGCCGGGGCGGCCGCCGCCACCGCCGCCGCCGCCGCCGCCGCCCCCGCGGCCGGACATCGGGCCGGCGGGAGCCTTCGCGTTGGGCTTGCAGCGAGCCTGCTCCTCTTCTGTTGCCCGCCGGGTCAGAGAGGAAGAGAGAGGGGCGCTTCCGCGGGGAGAGAGAGGGGGCAGTCCCTGGAGTGGTGTCGGCGCAGCTTTCGCTTCCGCTAGGCTGAACAATGCGAGTATGCGCGCGCTTATCAGATGAACGTGTCTCGGCAGTACTGCTCGACGATCGAGAATGACGGGCGCTGGTCGATTTCAGACGGGGAAGAAGGGCGTCGGCGCCCGCGAGCGAGCTTCTCGCCCCGTACCGCCTCGTCGTCTCGTTCCGACGCCGACGCCCCGACGCCGCGAGATTGCAAGCGAAGAGGAGTAGAGCTCCGCTCACCACCACAAGGCCAACACCCGCCCGATTTCACACTGCAAGTCCATCATCCTCACACGGGCCACACCACCCATCCAACAGAGAGAGAGAGAGAGAGAGAGGGCGGAGAGAAAGCAAGAGCCCACCACCACCCACAAAAAATCAAGACACGAGAAGAACATCGCGATGCTGCTGACCGGCGGCATGGGCCGCGCCGCGACGATGCGCCAATCGGCAATTGGCATGCGCGCGCCCATCGCGACCGTCCCCGGCGTACATTCGCTGGCGGAGGCAGCGGCGCGCTCGGCGCGCTCGGCGGCCTCCAGCGCCACCAGCCTTGCCCCTCCCCCTCCTCCTGGTGGCCCTCGCGCCCGCTCCTCCGCGCGCGCCCCCTCCTCCGGCCGCGGCCCGGCCCCCGCGCGCGCCGGTGGCTTCCTCGGCGGCCTCTTCAGGCAGGACCCCGCAGAGAACACGCGCCGCAAGTACCAGGAGCGCGTCGACCGCGTCAACGCGCTCGAGCCGGCGCTCGCGCCGCTGGACGACGCCGCGCTGCGCGAAAAGACGGCGGCGCTGCGCAAGCGCGCGCAGGCGGGCGAGGCGCTCGACGCGCTGCTGCCAGAGGCGTTTGCGGTGAGTGTTGATTGTTTGTTGTTGTTTGGGTGGGGTTGCGTGTGTCGAGTGACAGAGCGGCGACGCTTGCCCACCCGATTGATCGGTCGATCGAGGGATGGATCGCCCGCTCGACATCGCAAACAAAACAAAAGAGGAGACAGACGCTCACGCCTCGCCCGACATCGCGACCGAAAGAAAAAACAAACAAACAACCCAAAACCAATCAGCTCGTCCGCGAGGGCTCCAAGCGCGTCCTCGGCCTCCGGCCCTTCGACGTCCAGCTCATCGGCGGCATGATCCTCAACGACGGCCAGATCGCCGAGATGCGCACGGGCGAGGGGAAGACGCTGGTCGCCGTCCTCCCCTCCTTCCTGAACGCGCTCTCCGCGCGCGGCGTCCACGTCGTCACCGTGAACGACTACCTCGCCCGTCGCGACTCTGAGTGGGTAGGCCAGGTGCACCGGTTCCTGGGCCTGACGGTGGGCCTGGTGCAGGCCGACATGTCGCCCGAGGACCGGCGCGCGAGCTACGCCGCCGACGTCACCTACGTGACCAATTCCGAGATCGGGTTTGACTACCTGCGCGACAACCTCGCCTCGCGCCGCGAGGACCTCGTCCTGCGCGCCGAGGCGCCCTTTTCCTTCTGCGTGATCGACGAGGTCGACTCGATCCTCATCGACGAGGCGCGCACCCCCCTGATCATCTCGGGCACGGCGGCCGCGCCCAGCGAGCGCTACCGGCGCGCGTCCAAGGTGGCCAGCGCGCTGTCGCGCGACGTCCACTACACCGTCGACGAGAAGCAGCGCAACGTCTTACTGACGGAGGAGGGGTACGAGGCCGTCGAGGAAGTCTTGGGCGTGCGCGACCTGTACGACCCGCGCGCGCCCTGGGCCGCCTTTGTGCTCAACGCCCTGAAGGCCAAAGAGCTGTTTGTCAAGGACGCGGCCTACATCGTGCGCGGCGGCGAGATTGTCATCGTCGACGAGTTCACGGGGCGCACTATGGCAGGCCGGCGGTGGTCTGATGGCCTGCACCAGGCCATCGAGGCCAAGGAGGGGCTCGACGTCCAGGCCGAGAGCGTCACCCTGGCGTCCGTGTCCTACCAGGCCTTTTTCCGCGCCTATCCCAAACTGGCGGGCATGACGGGCACGGCGGCCACCGAGGTGTCCGAGTTTGACGGCATCTACAAGCTGCCCGTGGCGGTGGTGCCGACCAACCGCGCGGCGGCGCGCAAGGACAGCCCCGACGTGGTGTTCCGGTGCGTGCGTCCCGGTGCTTCTGCAGCCCTATGCGCGTCGGGCGGGGGGGATATTGGCGTTTCATTGCCGCTGCCGCCGCCGCGCCTTTGGCTCTCTTGCCCCCCTTATTTTTCTATCTCCGCGCTAAGCCAGCAAAAACGCCCCGCCCGAATCCAAAAAACAAAAACAAAAAACAAATCACTCTCTACAGCCTCGAGGAGTACAAGTGGCGCGCCGTCGTGACCGAGGTCCAGCGCATGCACGCCGAGGGCCGCCCCGTGCTCGTGGGCACCACGTCGGTCGAGAAGTCGGAGCTCCTGAGCGCCATGCTCGGCGAGGAAGGGGTGCCGCACCGGGTGCTGAACGCCAAGCCAGAGAACGTCGAGAAGGAGTCCGAGATCGTGGCGCAGTCGGGGCGGCGCGGCGCGGTGACGCTGTCGACCAACATGGCCGGGCGCGGGACGGACATCCTCCTGGGCGGCAACCCGGACTTCATGGCGCGGCTGCGGGTGCGGGAGGCGCTGATGCCGAGGCTGGTGTCGCGCGTGGAGGAGGAGGGGGGCGAGGCGTACAAGAAGAAGCGCGACGGCAAGGCAGCGGCGGCAAGCGGCGGCGGCGGCGGCGGCGGCGGCAAGAGCAACGACAACGCCGCGTACGCGGTCGACCCGAAGCTCTACCCGTGCGACCTGTCGGACGCGACCGAGCGCCTCCTCGCCTCGGCCGTCGCGACCGCCACCAAGGCGTGGGGCGAGCGCAGCCTCACCTTGCTCGAGGCGGAGGACAGGCTCTCCGTGGCGTGCGAGCGCGGCGCGGCGGAGGATCCCGCCACGCTGGCCCTGCGCGGCGCCTTCAACGCGGCGGCGGCCGAGTACCGCGCCGTGACCGAGAGCGAGAAGGCCGCCGTCCAGGCGCTGGGCGGGCTGCACGTGGTCGGCACGGAGCGCCACGAGTCGCGCCGCATCGACAACCAGCTGCGCGGCCGGTCCGGGCGCCAGGGAGACTCGGGGTCGACGCGCTTCTTCCTGTCGCTCGAGGACTCGCTCTTCCGCGTGTTTGGCGGCGACCGAATCAAGAACCTCATGGTCGCCTTCCGCGTCGAGGACCTGCCCATGGAGAGCCAGATGCTCACGGACGCCCTCGACACGGCGCAGAAGCGCGTCGAGTCCTACTTCTACGACATACGCAAGAACCTGTTCGACTACGACCAGGTCGTCAACACGCAGCGCGACCGCTTCTATTCGGAGCGCCGGCGCGCTTTACTGTCGGCGTCGCTCGACCCTTTAATGCGCGAGTACGCCGAGCGCACGGTCGACGACATCCTCGAAGCCAACGTGGACAAGGACGCGGACCCGGGGACCTGGCGCCTGGACGCGCTGGCGGGCAAGATGTCGCAGTACTGCCCCTTGCTCGAGGGGCTCACGGGCGAGGAGCTTGCCGCCCAGTGCCGCGGCGGCGACTTCGAGCGCCTCCGCCTCTACCTTCGGCAGCTGGGCGCCGCCGCCTACGAGCAAAAGGTCGAGGCCGTCGAGGCCGTGGAGCCCGGACTGGTGGCCGAGGCCCAGCGCTTCTTTCTGCTGACGCAGATGGACGCGCAGTGGAAGGAGCACCTGGCGGCAGTTAAATTCTTGCAGCAGAGCGTGGGGCTTCGCGGCTACGCGCAGCGCGACCCTCTCACAGAGTTCAAACTAGAGGGGTTCAACCTGTTCGTGGAGACGTTGGCGCAGATCCGGCGCAACGTCATCTACAACGTCTACTGCTTCGTGCCGCAGCGGCTCAAGAGGGAGGAGGACGGCGAGGGGGGGGAGGGGGGCAAGGGGGCCGGGGGGCGGTCGCTGGCGGGCGCGGGCGCGGGCGCGGGCGCGGCCGCAGCCAAGCCTTGAAAAAAAGGGCGTATGTTTTTTTTTCCGTCTGCCGGCCGACGGCCCCGGCGGGCGCATTGGGCCTCCTCGTTTCGTTTTGTTTCATTCCCGAGAGGGCAAGGCTTCGATCGCTCTCTCCACCCTCTTTGCCCGTGCAATGTTCAACTTTCTGGCGTACCAACAACAGGACAGACTCTTGTGGCTATATTCTCTTGTGGCTAGATTTCAAAAGTTATAAAGAAAATCTCGCCGTCGCCAAATCTCGCCGTCGCTAAACTCTGAACGCAAACATCCGCGCCCATCGGGTCGTCGCGCCGTTCTTGTTTCCGATTTTTACAAAACCCCCGCTTTCCGTGTGGATTTGATTCGTGCTGTGTGTGTGTGTGTGTCGACTTGCCTCTCGGCTTTTTCCTTTCCAGAGATCGCGACAAAAGGCCTTGTGAGGAAAAAAAAGGAATTCAAAAAGCGCGAGCGTGTGAGCGTGTTTTGGTGGAGGCTCGCCGCTCACAAAAGGGGGGGTGGGAGAGGGAACACCGGGGGGGGCACGTCTAATGGAGAGAATGCTAAACTGAGGGCCTGTCTGTGCCTACAAAAAAAGGACCATTGCGAGGGAGGGGCAAGTAGTAAGACAAAATAGAGAATGGAGAAAGCGGCGGCGCTCACCGCTTATCGCACAGCGGGAGGGGGGGCGAGGGGCCCGTTCTCACCGGCCAGGCAGAGGGCCTGCTGGCGTGTTGCCCGCGGTGCGACGACGACGCCGCCGCCGTGCTGCGCCGCGCGTCCCCGGCTGCCACGAGCGCCGGCGTCTTCGCGGGCGTCCCGCCGGCAGGAGCAAGCAGGGGCCGCCCGACGACGAAACGAAGCCCCGCCCGCCCGCCCATTCATTCTGCGGCGGCCGCGAGAGCCGGCTTGCGGGGCTCAACCGCGTCGCCGCCCTTGCCGCCGTGGCCGTGGCCGTGCGTCAGGCACAGCGTCGCGCTCACCGTCGCGCTCACCGTCGCCGTCACCGGGCCCGCGCCCGCGCCGCCGCCGGCCGACGCCGCCGCCGACCCCTGGAGCGAGAGCCCCGCCCCCCCGCCGCCGCCGCCGCCGCCGCCGCCGCCGCCGCCGCCGCCGCCGCCGCCGCCGCCCGCCGGCGACGCGCCAAAGGCGCGCGCCGCCTCGACATACATCCTCCGCGCCGCCGCCAGCGCCGCTCCGCGCGCCGCCCGCTGCTCCGCCACGAGCTGTCCGCCGCGCGCCGCGGACGCCTTGGCCACGGACGCGCGCACGCGCTGCAGGTTGGCCGGCATCGTCAGCGCGCACGCGTGCACCACGCTCGGCGGCACGCCGCCGCGCGGGTCGACCTGCACCAGCAGCGTGACCTCGCAGCGCTGGGGGATCAGCGGGGCGGAGAAAGGGGGCAGGTGGTGGGAAGAGCAGCAGGATTGGGGCTGGTGCTGGTGCTGCTGCTGCGCGCGGTGATGCGACGACGTGGGGGACAGCGCCGCGCGCGCATGGTGGCGGCCGTGGCCGTGCGAGCCGCTCGCGCGCCGGCCGCCGCCCGCCGAGCACGCGCCGGCGGCGCAGCCGCCGCCGCCGCCGCCTCCGCTCGACGGCGGCGCGGCACCGGCGTGGTACTGCTGCTGCTGGTTATGCTGCTGAGAGTGCTGCTGCTGCCCGGGCGGCGGCATCACCAGCGGCGTGATCACCGCGCCCGTCACTGCCATGTGTGCGCGCACCGCCCGCGCCGGCACGCCCACGTCACGCACGCCCGCCGGCGGCGCCGCGCCCTCGGGCAGGGAGTAAACGGCGATCACGCGCGTGCGGTCGGGGAGCTCCAAGCCCATGACGCGCAGCAAGAACTGCCGCTCGCTGAACACCAGGGAGAAGCCGGGCACCCCGTAGAGCATGACGTCGAACCCGGCTTCGAGCACGGGCAGCGCGCAGTGGGGGTCGCGCTGCAGCATGTCGGCGCGGCGCAGCAGGGGGTCCCACTCGCGCACGGCGTTGACGTTGCTCATGTAGTGGTAGATGACCTGTTGTGGTTGTTGTGGGGTGTTTGGTGGCAGACATTGGCGGGGGGGGGAGGGGAGCGAGGGAGAGGGGGGAAGGAGTGTGAGAGAGAGGTGCGAGGAGGAAAAAAAGAAAGCGCCGCGCGCGCGTCTCTCCGGCCAACGAGGAATGGAAGGAAAAAGAGCGAGAGAGAGAGAACAATCTCTCAGAAACGCACCTCGGGTTCGCCCTCAACCTCGCCGACGCCCCGGATCTTGTAGACCTTCTCCGGCGCCACGGGCTTCTGGCTGCTCGCGACGATGCCCTTGAGCGACATGTACTGCTCCCACTCAGGCTGCTGCGCGCTGCCGCCGCCGCCGCCGCCGCCGCCGCCGTTGGCCTCGGCAAAGCCGGGCGGCAGCAGCGCGGCGGGCGCGGCGGCGACGGCCGCGGCAAAGCGTGGCGACTGCGCGAGCACGCTCACGACGTTGCACTTGTCGAGGTCGGTCATCTGCGGGTGGTCGCGGATGAGCTGCAGCGCGCGCGAGACCTCGGCCTGCGTGGGCAGCGGCGCGATGAGGCCCGACGAGGCGCCGCCGCCCGCGCCGGGCGGCGCCCCGGCTGCTGCCCGCGACGCCCCGCCGCCGCCGCCGCCCCTCTTGCCGCCGCCGGGCAGTTGCGCCTGCCCCCCTCCTGGGGCGGCGGCGCCCACCGATGCGGTCACGTCCGCCGCCACGGCCGCGGGCCCGCGCAGGATGCCGAACATGGCCCACACGACGTTGGCCCCTTTCAAGGGGCGCGGGGCGAGGGGGGGGCCCGCGCGGAGAGACCCTCTCGCAACAGGTCACCAAGACCCCTCGGGAAACGGAGAGAGAGGTTTGCCGCGAAAAAAGAGAGGTGTCGTCTGTTTCGCGCGACAAAGAAGGTCGGGGGAACCACAGCGGGCGCGCACAAAATTGGTGTGATGAGTCTGTTGTGATAGGGGTTGATGTCTACGGGCGGGGGGCTTTGCTTTTTTGGAGAGAGAGAAGAAGGAAGTGAGAAAGATGGAGGGAGCGGAAACACTTTCAGGCCGTCAGGGCGGCGGGGGAGTCGGCGACTCGGCCGTCGTCCTCGTCGGGCGGCGGCGGCGCGAGAGCGAGCCCCTCTAAGAGCGAGGTTTTCCGCCAAGCATCCCGCCTCCGGCAGATGCGTCGTCGGCGTGCTGCGTGGAAGTACTCCAGTCGCCAAGGAAGCCCATGAGCATACATAAACCAGATCAAGGCAGCGCGCGCCGCTTCATTTAGGCAGCGCGCATCGACGTCCCCTCCGCTCCAACCGAGACAAAGAGAGACGAACGCCTGCGCGCCATCTCCTCACCACTATGGCGTGAGGAGGAGGCCTATCATCAACAACCACCAAGATGCGCCGCCGGCGCGTGAACGAGGACGGGGAGGACGACGACGACGACGAGGAATGGCTGCCGCCGCCCGAGGAGAACGCCGGAACCGGCGTCGGCGGCCGTCGCGCCTCACGGTCGCCGCCGCCGCCCACGGCCCCCCGCCCCGCCGCTCCTCCTCCTCCTCCCCTCGTGGCACCAGCAGCACCAGCAGCAGCAGCACCACCAACCGACCGCAACGTCAGCAAAAAGCGCCCGCGCAAGCCCCCCCCCCACGACCTCTACCAGCCGCGCGAGCTCATGGCGTGGCGCCGTGGCCAGCGCGCGGCCGTGCTCGCGCTCGCGCGCGAGGCCGCGCTCGACGGCGCCGGCGGGCCGGCCGACGCCGACGCGGCGCTGGCCGTGAGCGCGGCGGCGTGCGCGCTCGGGCCGCGCGCCTTTGACGGCCTGGCCGGGGGCCCCGAGGGCGAGCGCGAGGGCAGGTCGGCGCGCGCGGCCGAGCTCGTGTGGTCGATGGCCGAGGTGCTGCGCGCGGCAGAGGTGGCGTTCTTCGACGGCGGGGGCGGCGCGCAAGAGGACGACGGCGCCGCTTTGGCCGCCGCCGCCGCCGCCGACGCCGCCGCTCGAGAGGACGACGGCGCGGCCGCCGCCGCCCTGTCCGGGGCCGCTGCCGTCGCGCGCCAGACGCGCCACAAGCTGCTTCGCCGCGCCGCGCACCTGCTCGCGCGACGCCGAGACGCGCGCGAGCGCCTCGGCCTCGAGCTGGCGCTCGCGATTTGGCACGACGGCGGCGCGGCGGCGGCGGCGCTCGGGGGCGGGGGCGGGGGCGGCGGCGGCTTGGGCCAGGGCGCGGCGGCGGCGGCGGCTGGCGGCGGCGGCCCGGCGCCTTTGGTCCCCAACGAAGGCGCCGCGCAGGCGCTGCAGATCCTGGAGCAGGCAGAGAACGACCTGGCGGCCGCGCGCGCCGCGCACGGCGCGCGGGCGGCGCCGTCGCGGTGGCAGGCGCTGCGCGCGGGGGTCGGCGCGGCGCTGGCGCACTCGCGCTGGGTGCGCGCGGTGGCCGAGGCCGCGCGCGGCGGTGATGGCGATCGAGATACTGACGATGACGATGACGATGGCGAAGGCGCGACACTGACAGCCGGCACCCGCATCGACTTGCGCCACGGGGCGTTTGCGCTGCCGTTGCGGCTGCGGGGGACAGGCGGCGGCGGGCGCTCGGCGGCGGCGGCGGCCGAGGCGGCCGCCCACCGCGAGCTGACGGCGGCCGCCGCGGCGCGGCGCGAGCGGCGTCATCAGCAGCGGCAGCAGCAGGCCGCGCGGCGCCGACAGCAGCAGCAGCAGCGGCAGCCGCAGCAGCAGCAGCACGAGACGCCGCAAGAGCGGCAGGCGCGGGGCCGCGAGGGGGCGCCGCCGCCGGCGACGCCGACGGCCAGCGGCGCCACAACCGCCACCACCGCCACTACAACGGCCACTCGCAGCGCGACGCGAGCGGCTGCCGCCGCGGCCGCCGCCGCGGCCGCCCGGGCGGCCGCCCGCGCCGCGGCGGCCGCGCACGAGGAGGACGAGTGGGCGCGCGCCATGGCGCTGCGGCCCGTGCAGGACGCGGCGCGCGCGGCCGACGCGGCGCTCGCCCGGGCGCTGGCGGCGGGCGAGGCGGCGGCGGCGGCGGCAGGCGCGGCGGCGGCGGCGGCGGCAGCAGCAGAAGCAACAGCACCAGCGGCAACTCCCACCACCTCTCAACCCCCGGTGATCCCGGTCGAGTCCTCCGGGGTCGCCGCCGCGGCGGCCATGCGCGCGCAGCTGCTGCTGGCGCTGGGGCGAGGCGCCGCGGCGCTGGGCGCGGCCGAGGCGGCGGCGCGGCGGGCGGCGCCGATGGACGCAGACGCGCGCCGCCTGGTGGCGGCCTTGCTGCGCGAGGTGCACGGCCCGGTCGGTCCCGAGGGGGAGGAAGCGGCGGGGGGGCGCGCCGGGGACGAGGACGAGGACGACGAGGCGGAGGAGGAGGAGCGGCAGGCGGAGCGAGAGGGCGCCGAGGAGGACAACGACGGCGAGGACGAGGACGAGGACGAGGACGGCGAGGACGGCGGCGGCGGCCGTTCTCCCCGCGCTCGGCGACGGCAGCGCCGCCGCATGAGGCACCGCCTGCGCGACGCCGCCGCGGCCACCCTCGCCTTGGACCCCTGGTGCGCGGGCTCCGCCCGCGAGCTGCGCTTGGCGTCCTCCCACTGCGCCGAATGCTGCGCGGCGCGCGGCCGGGCGGCGCTCGGGCGCTGCGACCGCCTCGCCTCGTTTTCGCCCGATGGCGGCGGCGGCGGCGGCGGCGGCGGCGGCGGCGGCGGCGCCGAGGACGACGACGTGGACGCGGACGAGTTTGAGCCGATCCGCGACGGCGATGGCGACGACACCGAGAGCGAGGCCGACGATCGCGAGCTGGGCTGGGGCGGCGCGCTCGACGCGCTCGTGCACGCGGCGCACTGGGCCCTTTGGCCGCTAACGCCGGCGCAGCCGCCGTCGACGACGACGGCGCGGGCGGGGGCGGGGGCGGGGGCGGGGGCGGGGGCGGCGCCGCCGCCGCAGGGGGGCGGGGACGGTCCAGATGCGGCGCCGCCGCCTGCCGCCAACCCCCCGCCCACCGCCCTCGACCAGTGCCCCCGGCCCCTCCGTCCCCTCCTCTCCGACCTGTCGTCGCGGCGCGCGTGGTGGCCGTCGATGCTCCCGGCCCCCGGCGCGGCCCGCGTCGAGGGCCGACGCGCGCGCCGGCTCGCGTCGTCCGGCGCGTGGCGGCGCCTCGGCGAGCGCGCGGCCGTGGCGGCCTTCTGCGCGGGCGGCGGCAACGCCTACACGGCGGCGGCCGCGCGGGAGATGGGCCTGGTCCCGCTGTCGGAGGCGCGGCGCAACCGGCGGGAGGTCGTCGAGGATGAGGAGCAAGAGGAGGTGGACGAGGAGGGAGGAGGGGCGCCGGGCGGCGACGGCGGCGGCGGCGGCGGCGGCGGCGGCGGCGGCGACAGCAACGGCAGGTTTGACACCTCGGGCGTGGCCCCCCTGGCCCACGACGCCGCCGAGGCGCTCATGCGCGGGGTCCACTTGGCCAGGGAGCTCGAGCGGCGCGGGATGGTGGTTGGCGCATGAGCAAAAAATGTGTGGGAAACTCGAATTGCAAATCTCGCTAATTGGTGGAGCGGCGTTTTTTTCGTCGGCGGCGCGGCCGCCGCTCCCCCCGACCTCGACCGACGGCCGCTCATCACGCCGGTGCTCTCCCTCTCCGGCGCGGCGCAACTTCACGAAAACAAGGACCGTCCATATCGTTGCCCTCATCACATCCAACCAGTGCGACCATGCCTCGCGGCCCTCTGCTGCGCGGCATCAATTGATTGTGATATCGGCCGCCAAAAAGAAGGGTCGGGAGCTGTCATCGGCTGGGATCGAGCCCCGAAACCGCCCCGGCCATGGACGAATTGGTCGCGGTCGCGGTCGACGAGATCGCTCTCGAGGGCGCGGACGGTGCGTCGCGCGTCTTTCTGCGCATCTGCCGGGCGCTTGAGACAAAAAGAGGAGAGGGAGAGAGAGAGAGACGAGAGGCCCCGCGCCCTCCGTCTCTCCGTCTCTCGCGCCAATCCCGAGACAATCGCAATCGACGCAAGGCCGGGCGTTGTCGCGACCGACCGTTGTCGCGCGCGTCCAGTACCACACGACAAGGAAGCAAGCCAATCACCGCGCGCCTCGACATCGAGGAAAGCCGAGCTCGCGCTCACGCCGCCGCCGCTTCGGCTTCCCCCTCCCGCTTTCGCCGCCGCCGCCTCAAAACCCAAAACCAAAAAAAGCAGGCTGCCTGGTCCGCCGCCTCTGGCCGCTGATCGAGCGCCGCTTCCCCGTCGGGCCCTTTGGCGCGGGCGCGACCCTCCCTCCGGCCGTGCGCGAGGCGCTCTGGCGGCGCCTGACGCGCGCGTCGGCGGCCTGCCCCCCGCCGCCGTCGTCGTCGCCGCCGTCGTCGTCGTCGCCGCCGTCGTCGTCGTTCGCGCCGCCGCCCTCCTCTTATGGCCCCCCGCCGTTGCACCTCCGCACGCCCGCGCAGCACCGGTCCGCGCGGCGGCGCGCGTCCGCGGCCGTCGGGTACGAGAGCGAGGGCGACGAGGCAGTGGAGGCACAAGAAGGCGACCAGGAGCAGCAGCAGCAGCAGCAGCAGCAGCAGCAGCAGCAGCAGCAGCAGCAGCAGCAGCAGCAGCAGCAGCAGCAGCAGCAGCAGCAGCAGCAGCATCAACAGCAGGCGCCGCGTTCTTCCGAGGACGGCGCGCCTTCGCCTCCGCCTCGCCCGCCTCTCGCGCCGCCGCCCCCGCCCCCGCCGGCGCCCTCCCCTCACGCCCCGCCCGCCCTGGCCGAGGCCGAGCGCCAGGACCTGCGCCTCGTGGCCGCCCTGCCCGCGCGCCTCGCCGCCCTCGGCATCTTCGACGACCTCGAGGCCGCCAACAAGCTGTCCGCGCAGCAGCTCGAGGTGCTCGCGCGCGTCGGCCGCAGCCGCCGGCGCGGCGAGACGCAGGCGGCGCTCGCCGCCGCGCTCAGGATCCCGAACCGCAACTTTTTCTACGTGGCGCGGCAGCTCGAGGCGCGGCGCCTGGTGGTCAAGAGCCGGTTCGTCGCCGTGTACGGCGCGTCCAGGGGCGCGCCGGCGCGCCAGACGGTGACCAACGTCGTGCACCTGCGGCGGTTTGCGCCGGCGGCCAAGCTTGCGCCCGGCGCCGCGTTCCGGCACGCCTCCGCCTCCTCCGCCCCGGCGCGCGGCGGCGGCGGCGGCGGCGGCGGCGGCGGCGGCGGCGGCGGCGGCGGCGGCGGCGGCGGCGGCGGCAACGACGACGACCCCTCTGGTTTTTGCGCCGTCCCGGCGAGCGCCGCCGCCGCCTCTGCAGCAGCAGTGGCAGCAGGCGCTCAGGGCGCCGCCGCGTCCTCGGGCCTCGGGCTGGTCGGGCACGGCGCCGAGGAGCTGCGGCGCGTGTGCGCGGTGCTGTCGGCGGCGCCGGGCCGCGCGGCCGTTGAGGCCGAGCTCAAGGCGGTGCTCGGCTACCGGCGGGCGCCCGGGCACCGGGCGTGGCGGCGCGCGCGCGCGGCGCTCGAGCGCCTGGGCCTGGCCCAGGTGTTTGTCGGGCGCGTGATCGTGGCCGGGGCGGCGCCGGCGCGGGACGGCGACCAGGGCGCCGCGCGCGGCGCCGCGGCGGGGGACGGCGACGCCGACGCCCCTGTCGCCGCCGCGGGGGAGGAGCGCCTGGCGCAGTGCGTGCGCCTGCTGCGGCCGTACGAGGAGTACGAGGCCGAGTTGCGGCGCCAGCAGCAGGCGCCGCAGCTCCCCGCCGGGGCGGCAGCCGCGCTGGCGGCGGCCGGCGGCGGCGGCGGCGGCGACGACCAAGACGATTGCGGGCGGAGCACCGACAGCGACGACTACGGCCTCGTCGAGCAGCACTACCACCACCAGCAGCCAGGCAAGGGCGGCGGCGCGGCGGGCGAGGACGGTCCCGACGGCGTCGCCGCCGAAGGGGACGACGGCCAAGGCGCCGACGCCGACGCCGCCGCCGCCGACGCCGCCGACGCCGACGCCGACGGCCGCCCCGTCCGGCCCTCGCTCTGCGCCGAGGCCTCCGTCGAGCGCCAGGCCCTCGAGTTCGTGCTCGAGGCCGGCGAGGCGGGCGTCACCACCACGGACCTCGTGCGCCGCCTCGGTCTGCCCTCCAAGGCCGGCGCGCGGCTGGCCGCCGACCTGATCGCGCGCTTCGGCCTGCGCACGCAGTACCGCTCAGAGGGGCGCGTGGTCCACTGCGTCCTGCGGGCGCGCCCGGCGTCGCGGCGGGCGTGGCGCGCGCAGCGGGCGGCCGTCTACGGCTTGGGCCCCGGCGGCGGCGCGGGGGACGACGAGGGTAAGGCGGAGGAGCGGGGGGGCGGGGGGCACTTGTCCCGCCGGCCCGACCGCGGCCGCGAAGAGGAGGAGCGGGAGCAGGAGCAGCGGAGGGAAGGACGAGGGCGGGGCGACGACGGCGACGCGGCGGCGGCGGCGGCGGCGGCGGACGACACGGCGGCGCAAGAGACAGCGTCGGCGGCGGCGGCGGCGGCGGCGGCGGCGGCGGCGGCCGAGCGCGCGCTCGACCTGCTGCCGGCCGCGGCCGCCTCGAGCGACGACGCGGGCGAGGAGGCGGACGGGCGCGGCGCCGGCCTCGTCCCCCTGAGCCGCCTCGACCCGCGGCGCGCGTGGCGCTCCGGGAGGGGGGGGGCCGCGGCGGCCACCGAGACGAGGCGGCGCGAGGTCGCCGTGGCCGCCGCCGCCGCCGCCGCCGAGGGGCGCGACGACGACGACGACGACGGCGGCGGCGGCGGCGGCGGCAGCAGGGAGGAGGATGAGGACGAGGAGGAAGAGGACGACGACCCGCGCCACCCCCGGGGCGCCCCCGTCTCCGCGGCGGCGGCGCCCTTTGCGCCCGGCGCCCTCTGCGCCAAGGCCGCCGACGACGGCCGAGGGTACACCACGGTCACCTCGGCCGCCCGCCGCCGGCTGCGCGTGCTGCTAGCACACCTGCGGCGCGAGGGCGCGCTGCTGCAGCAGGAGGCCCGGCGCGTCATCCTGCTGGCCGAGCGCCCGTCGCCCGGCGCCCCGCTCCCGCGCTCGGGCGAGGGCGGCGTCGACCGCAAGACCGTGCGCCGCCTGCTGTCCACGCTCGTCAACATGGGCGCGGCGGAGGAGTTTGGCGTGCGCGCCCCTGTGCCGTCCGCCGCCTCTGCCTTCGCGCACGAGGGCGGCGGCGGTGGCCAAGCGCCCGGCGGCGGCGGCGGCGGCCTGGCCGGCATCGTCGTGCTGCTGCCGCTGGGCGCCGCCGAGCGCATGGGCGGGGCGGCGCCGCTCGCCGAGCTCGCGACGCGGCGCCTGCGCGAGTGGCGGCGCGAGGCGCAGCGCGACGGCGCGGCGCAGGCCAACGCGCAGCGGCTGGCGGCGGTCGAGGCCGCGCTCGGACCGGCGGCGGGGGCGGCGGGGGCGGCGACGGACGCGGCGGACGAGGCCGAGGCGGCAGAGCCCCCTGTCCCGACGCCGGGCGGTGGGTTGGACGGCGGCGGCGGCGGTGGTGGGTTGGACGGCGGTGGGTTGGACGGCGGCGGCGGCGGCCAGTTGTCCGGGCCTTACAACGTGCCTTTGCTGCAGGCGCCGCCGCGGCCGCCCCCCTCCCTGCGGCGGCCGGCCGTGCCGCTGTCGCTGCCGGTCGTGCACCCGCTGGCGGCGGCCGCGCTGGCCGCGGCGGGGGTGGCGGTCGCGGGCGGCGGCGTCGGCGGCGGCGGCGGCGGCTGCGGCGGCGGGGCGGGGCTCGCCTACCGCCCGACCGTGGCGCGGGCGGTGCGCGGGCGCGCGGACGACGACGTCGACGACGCCGCGGCGCGTGCGACGGGGGCGGGCGGCGGCGACGCGACCGCCCTGCGGCGGATGGGCGTGACGGCGCTGCCGCCTCTCGCCTCCCAGGGCGACGGCGGCGACGGAGACGGTCCCTCTGCCGCCGCCGCCGCCGCCGCCGCCGCCGCCGCCGCTCCAGACGCCCCGCCGACCCCGGCCGTCTCGGCGGCCGCCCCGGCTCGCCGCCCGCTCGTGCGCAGTGCCAACGGCCTCGCCTTGCTCGCGCGCTCGCTGCGGTCGGCCAAGCTGCTCGCCTCGGCGCCGCCTCTGCCGCGCTCGGCGCGCGGGGCGGTCGCGGCGGCGGCGGCGGGCGCGGGCGGCCGCGGCGCGCCGGCCATCCGCCTCGACCGTCGCCGCGCCCGCTTGATCCTGGGCCCGCTGTCGCAGCCCGTCCGCCGCCGCCGCCGCGCCGCCTCCTCCGACTGGGAGGACGATTCGACGCCGCCGGCCTCGGAGCTGGGCGACGAGGGCCGGGAGGACGACGACAGCGACAGCGACGGCGAGGACGGCGGCGGCGGCGAAGGCGAGGGCGGCGGCGGCGGCATTTCCGGGGAAGAAGTCGCGATCGGCGCCGAGGGCGACGAGGCCGAGCGCGCCGGCGCGTTTGACGACGCCTCGACCGAGGAGGACGAGGCCCTGTTATCGGCCGCCCGGCGCGGCAGGGGCGGCCGGCGCGGCGGGCGAGGAGGCAGAGGGGCGGGGCAGAGGGCGGCCGGCGGCGGCGCCCCCTCCGCCGCCGCACGCGCGCCGCCGGCCGAGTCGCGCCTGGCGCGCCGCCTGCGCGCCAACCCCTTTCGCCTGTTCCTCATGGCGCCGCCCCCGCCTGCTGCTGCCGCTCCGGCTGGGGAGGGACAGGGCGGATCTGGGGTGGTGCAGCAGCAGCAGCAGCAGCAGCAGCAGCAACAGCAGCAGCAGGAGCGGCAGCAAGAGCGGCAAGAGGAGGGCCAGCCGCCGCCCGCCAACGAGGCCGACGCCCTTCCTCCTGCGGGCGCCGACGAGACCGCCGCCGCTCCCGCCGCCGCCGTCGCCGCCGTCGCCCCGCCCCTCGACACCATGCCTTTGGACGTGTCCCCCCAGGCGCGCGGCGAGCGCCTGAGCCGCGTATTCGCGCTGGGCTGCCCGCTCACCGCGCGCGCGCTGCGCGCCCGCATGCTGCACGTGCTGCTGCTGCGCCTGACGGGCGCGGTGCCGTCGCCGGCGGCCGAGCCGCGCGACTACGGCGGCGGCGAGAGCGGCGGCGAGAGCGGCGGCGACGGCGAGGACGACGGGGGCGCCGCCGCCGACGCCAGCGGCGACCCGGTCGCCGCGCTTGTCGACGCCGAGATCGCCGCCGCGGGCGGGCGCCTGGCGCTGGTGGCCGCGGGCGTGGGAGGCGGGCCCGTGCTCGAGCTTGCGGCCCGCCTGGCGGCCGGAGGGGAGGAGGCCGCGCGCCGGGCGCTGGCGCAGGCGCACGAGCCAGTCGTCGCGCGGCCGCGCCGCCCCGCCGCCGCCGCCGCAGGCGGCAGCGGCGGCGACGACGACGACGACGACGCCGACGCCGACGAGGACGAGGCGCCGCCTGAATTAGATGGGTACGAGCCGCAGCCCCCGCCCTACGAGCTCCCGCCCGCCACCGACCTCGCCGCCCCCTACCCCTCCACCTTTTCCGTGGCCGAGGCCGCGGCCAGCCTGCCCGTGTCCCTGCTGCTGCAGGTCGCCGGCAGCGACTGCCCCTCGCCGCGCGAGGCGCTCGCGCTCGTCGAGAGGGGGTGCCCCGTGGGGCGCGTGCGCCCGGCGGCGCTGGCGGTGCGCATGCTAGCCAACGCGCCGGCGTGCGCGCGGCTCGAGGCGCTGCTGCGCCTGATGTGCGCGCTGGGGCTGGCCGGGGTGGCGTGCGAGCCCGTCGCCGCTGCGGCGACGGGGCCGGGCCGCGGCGCAGGCGGCAGCACCGCTGGCGCCGGCGCCGGCGCGTTTGCGCGCTGGACGGTGACGCGGTACGAGCTCAAGGCCTCCGCGCGCCTAGAGAGGCCCGTGTTTCCCGGCGCCGACCTCTCGGAGCAAGAGGAGGAGCAGCGGGAGGTCGGCGAAGACGGGGCCACCGAGGGCGGCGGCAGCGGCGGCGGCGGCGGTCCCCCGCCTGCCTTCACCCTCCCCGCGCCGTTTGCCCCGCGCCCCAAGGTCGAGCGCTTTGCCTTTTTCGACGAGGGGGCCGTGGGCCGGCCGCCGCGCGGCGACGTCGACCAGGCGCCTCTCCGGCGCTACTGGCGCGCGCTCGAGGGGCTCTACGCGCCAGGAGGAGGAGGAGGAGGGGGGGCGGCGGAGATCCCCCCACCGACCGACGCCCGGGCGATCGAGAGGGCGGCCCGCCGCGCGGGCCTCGGCCCGGCCGACGCGGCCCGCGCCGTGGAGCTCCTGCCCGACGCCCTGGCGCGCACCTTCCCGGCCACCGCCGTTCCGGAGCTCGTGGGCGCCGCGGCGCCGCCCGCCCAGCAGCAGCAGCAGCAGCAGCAGCAGCAGCAGCAGCAAGAAGAGGAGCAGCAGCAGTCGCAGCCCCTGCCGCCGCGCCCCGCCGCCGCCGCCGTCGCCCCCATTGCCTTCCGCGGCCCCTACCCGCTCGTGCGATCCGAGACGTGGCTTCGGATCCAGGTGCACCTGGCCGAGACGTACGGACCCAGCGACGTCGCGGCGCTCACCGCCGAACTGGCCGAGTCGCTGGCGCGCCGCGCGACCGGGGCTGGCGGCGGCGGCGGCGACGGCGGCGGCGCGGGAGGCTCCCGCGGGTTGCTGCTCGCCCGCCGCCCGGGCCGAGGCCGGCCGCCGCTCGCGCCGCCTCCGTACGCCGCCGCCGTCCACGCCGTCAACTCGCGCCGCCGCGTGCTGCAGGCCGAGCGCGAGCAGCTGGGCCTGCCCCGCGTGCGCGTGACCGTCCCCGGCGCGCGCCGCCCCGGCAGGCACGGCGCGGGCGCGGGGGCCGCCGCGTGGCGCCGCGCCAACGCACTGTTTGCCGCCGGCGCCGGCGCCGGCGCGTCGGCGGCGGCCCCCCCGCACCCCCCGCTGATCCGCCGCCACCGCCCGCTGGTCGCCATGCGCCCGCTCGAGGAGGCGCGGGACCTCGAGCTCCTCGCGGCGCGGGAGCGCGCGCGCCAGGAGGCCGCCGAGCAGCCGCCGCAGGAGCGGCCGCAGGCCGAGGAGGAGGCCGCGGCCACCGAGGGCGAGCGGCAGCAGCAGCCGCCGGGCCTGCCGCGCCGCCGCCGCCGCCGCGGGCCGCTCCGCATGTGGACGCGCGACGAGGACTGCGCCATGCTGCGCGCCCTGCTGGAGCGCTTCGCCGAGTGCGGCCCCACGCGCCACATGCGCTGGGACCTCGTCGCGCGCCGCTGCGCCCACGCCGCCGTCACGGGCGAGCGCGCCAAGAAGCGGTACACGTACCTGATGCGGCGGCACGGCGGCGCGGCGCCGGCGCCGGCGAGCGGCGAGGGCGGCGTGGACAACGACGGCCAGGGGGGCAGCGAGGGCGAGGGCGACGGCGACGGCGGGCGCGGCGACGGCGCCGCGGGCAGCGAGGGCGGCGAGACGAAGGGCGGCGGCCGGCCGGGCGTGCGCGCGCTGCAGGAGCGCGCCGTGGCCCTACACGCGCGCGTGGCGGCGCGGTGGCCCGCGGCCCTGCGGCTGTGGGAGCTGCGCGAGGCCGCCGAGCTTGCGGGGGCGGCGCAGGCGCGGCGGTGCGAGGCGCTGAGCGCCGGGGCAGCGGCGATGGCGGCGGCAGTGGGGGCGGCGGCGGCGCCCGCGGCCGCGGCCGACGACGCAGACGGGCAGGAGGCGGTCGTCCCGCAGCAGCCCCAGACCGGCGCGCAGCTGGCCCTGGCGATCGCCGCGGCCGTCGCCGGCAGCGCCGACCCGCTGCAGCAGCCAGAACAGCATCAGCAGCAGCAGCAGCAGCAGCCGTCGGTGTTCCCTGCGCCTCCCGCGGAGGGCGAGCTCGCGGTTGCGGCCGCGGCCGCGGGCCCCCTCTACGCCGAGGGCGCGGCGCCCGGCCGCCCGCGCCTCCTGCCCACCGTCGAGGAGCGCGCCGAGCTGCGCGCCCTGCTGGCGCAAGCCGACGCGTTCGTCGACGCGCTCTGGACGTCGGGCGCGCGCGAGCGCGACCGCGCGCGCCGCGAGCGCCGCGCCGAGGCGGCGGCGCGCAGGCTCGAGCTGGCGGCGCGGCGCGCCGAGCGCGACGCGCGCGTGGCCTCGCGGGTCGAGGCGCGCCTGCGCGTGCGCGACGCGCGGCGCCTGACCGCGGCGGCGCAGCAGGCGACGCGCCGCGACGCGCAGGACGCCGCGCGCGCGGCGGCCGACGCGCGCCGGGCCAGGCGCCGGGCGGTCCTGGCGCGCGGCGGGGGCGACGGGGGCCGCGGCGGCGGCGGCGGCAGCGGCGCGGGGGACGAGGACGACGAGGGCGCCGACCCCAGGGCTTTGGGCCGCCGCCGCCGCCCCCGCGCGCGCGTGGCCAGCCTTATGCTGCTCCTGAACCGGGGCTCGGATGCTCCCCGGCCCGGCGGCCCGCCTGCGCTGCGGCCTCTGCGCGACGAGCTGTGCGCGAGGGGGGACGACCGGCGGCCGGGGGACGGCGGCGGCGCCGACGACGACGCCGCCTGGAGCCGCCGCCGCAGCCGCCGCGCCGAGGCAGAGGCGACGCTCGACGCCCCGTCCGTCGCCGCCGCCGCCGCGCGCGCCATCTCCTTGCTCCACCTGGCCGACCACGCGCCGACCGCTGCTGAACGGGACCGCGCGAGCGCGGCGTTTGCGGCGGAGCTTGGGGCCGAGAACGACGCCGGCGCCGGCGGCGGCGCCGACGCTGACGGCGGCGGCGGCGGCGACGGCGGCGGCGAGGGCAGCTCGCCTTTGCAGCCTCTGTCCTCGGCCCTGCCGCAGCTCGAGGCGCTCGGGTGGGTGGCCGCCCGACCCGGCGCTGTCGGGCGCTGGCGGATCGCGCCGGGGTACGAGCGCGCCCTCGCCCCGCCCGCGCTGGCCGGCGCGCGCGGGTGGCTGCGCGAGGCGGCCGCCGCGCGCTCGTCGTGCGACGCCGCCCTCCGCGCCTCATGGTCGTCGCCGCCGTCGGCGCCGCCGTCGTCGGCCTCCCAGGCGGGCCGGCGGCAGGACAGCTTTGCGGGCCTGTGGCCACTGCCCGTGTCCCACATCGACGCCGCGGCGGCAGCGCATGCGGGCGCTGGCGGCGATGCGTTGGGGGCGGGGGCTGCTCAGCCCTCGGCGCTGCTGCTGCCGGCGTCCGACGCGACGGCGGCGGCGGCGGTCGCCGCGGGCCTGGCCGGCGCGGCGGCCGCGTCGCGCAACGTGGAGCGGCTGAGGCAGCAGGAGCAGCAGCAGCAGCAGCAGCGCGACGACGACGACGATGGCGAGGGCCTCGAGCTGGAGGACCCGTCGGCTGCGGCCGCGGCCGCCGCCGTGGCCGTCGAGCAGGCCGCCGGCGGGGGGGCCGCCATCCTCGCGGGCGGCGCGCCCTCGGCCCCGCCGACGCCGCTGCTCCTCGGCGCGCTGGCCGCCGAGCTCGTGGTGCGCGGCGCCGCCGGCAGCCTGTCTCTGCGCTTTGGCGCCGCCCTCGTCGTCTCGCCCCCCTCATCGGGCGCGCTCGCCAACGACGACGACGACGACGACGAGGACGACGGCGACGAAGACGGCGACGAGGACGGCCTGTGGGCACACGCGCCTGGCGCCAAGGCCGGCGTCGTCGTCGTGGCCGTGGGGCACAGGGGGGGTCATGCTGCTGCTGCGGCTGCGGCGGCTGCCGCCGCGCCTCCGGCCGAGACAGCCGAGGCCGCGGCGGCGCAGCAAGAGGACGTCGAGGACGAGGACGACGACGACGAGGAAGGGGAGGAGGAGGCCGACGGCGAGGACACGCGGCGGCCCCGGCGGCGGACGGAGGATCGGCCGCGACCGCGCAAGCGCGCCGCCGCCGCCAACGTCCAGACCGACGCTGCCGAGCCCCCGTCCGCGAAGCGCGCGCGCGGGCTCCGCGCGGCCGCCTATCCCGGTGCCAGCCCGCTCCCGGCCGCGCCGGCGGCCCCCGCCGCCGCGGCCGACAACGAGCCCGCCTGGCCCGCCGCCGACCCGGCCGCCGAGGCCGCCGCCCTGCGCGCCGTCGCCGCCTGCGGCGCCCGGGGCGCCTCGATCGACGAGGTCGCCGCCGCGCTGCCGCCGGGCGCGGGCGCGGGCGCGGGATTGTTGAGCGCGGGCGCGGGCGCGGCGGCGGCGGCGCGGGGCGCGCGCGCCGCGCTGGGCGCTCTGGTGCGCTCCGGGCGCGTGGCTCGCGCGCACGGCTGGCGCCTGGGACGGCGGTACGTGGCCGTGGCGGCGCAAGGGGCGCGAGGGGGGGATGAGGCAGGCGGCGGCCCCCCGGCCGCGGCCGCCGCCGCCGCCGCCGCCGCCGCCACTGCCGCCGCCGCACCGCCCCCCGCTCCCCCCGCGCCTCTGGCCCCGCCTCCCCCCCCCGCTCCCTACCCGTGGCTCGACGAGCGCGGCGCCGTCAACCTCCCGCTGTGGCGCGCCCTGGCCGGGCGCTGCCTGTCCGTCGCCCTCCGCCACCCGGGCGTCCCCGAGCCCCTGCTGCTGCGCGCCCTGGCCGACGCGCTCAGCCCGGCCGCCGCACGCCGCATGGCCCGGCTGCTGGCGGCGGGGGGCGCGCTCGAGGTGCGGCGCGCGCCCGGCGGCGGAGGCGGCGACGCGGAGGGCGGCGCGGGGCGCGCGGCCGTGCCGTCGCTGCTGTTCCCCGGCGGGCGGAGGGACAAGCGCCCGCCTCCGGGCCCCGGCGAGCGGTGCTACTTTCCAGCGCTGGGCGCGAGCTTGACCGCCACGGACCGCCTGCTGCCGCCGCATTTGCCGGCGCCGCCGACGCCGACGTCGCCGCCGCCCCGGCCTCGCGAGATTTGAAACGAGTTGTCGTCGCCGACGACTCGTCGGGTTTTCTTCCATTTGAGAAACATTGAAGACAAAGTAACTGTTGCGCGAACGTCATAACGTCAAGAGGCGAATCATCTCCGAGGTCCCAAGAAACCAGCCCAACCTCTTCTGTCACCGCCAAAACTCGGGCGCGGGCTGCCACCGCGCCGGCATCGCCATTTTCAGAGAAGGAGCGCCGCCAGGCGGCGCGGGCGGCGCGGGCGGCGCGGGCGGCGCGGGCGGCGCGGGCGGCGCGGGCGGCGCGGGCGGCTCGGGCGGCGCGGGCGGCGCGGGCGGCGCGGGCGGCGCGGGCGGCGCGGGCGGCGCGGGCGGCGCGGGCGGCGCGGGCGGCCCGAGCGGCCACGGCGCCTGGCCGCCCGGCCCCCTCTCGGCCTGCCCCGCCGTCATCAGCCTGCGCGGCGGCGGCTGCGAGTCCCGCATGCGCGAAGTCCCCGGCGGGGGCGGCGGCGGCGGCGGGGGCGGCGGCGGCGGGGGCGGCGGCGGCGGCGGCGGCGGCGGGCGCGGCGGCGGCGGCGGGCTCGGGCCCGGCGGCGGCGGCGGCGGCGGCGGCGCAAAGATGGGCGAAGACGAGACGCAAGAGCCGCGGCTGCGCGACGGCTCGGTGAAGGGCGGGCACACCTCGCACACGGCGCTGATCCCGCCAGGGGAGGCGCTGGACTCGTCGCAGCGGAGGCACTCCCGGGGCCCCTGGAGCAGGCTGCGCACGTGGCTCAGGCGGCGCAGGCCGCGGGGGACGTAGAGGCGGCTGTAGCGGCGCCGCCTCCGGGCGCGGCCCTTGTCGGCGGCGGCGGCGGCGGCGGCGGCGGCGCCGCCGTTGTCGCCGCCGCCGCCGCTCGGGCGCGGGGACGAGGACGAGGACGAGGACGACGCAGACGCCTCTGGCTTGCTGATTCCGCCGCTGCCACTGCCGCCGCCGCCTGTCCTGTCATCGATGTCCACCACGGGCGCGGAAAGGGACGGTAGGGCGGCGCCAGCCCCCCCTGCTCCCCTGCCAAACGCGCTGTCGTCGTCGGCGTCGGCGGCGGCCGGCGGCGGCGGCGGCGGCGGCCCCGCGGGCGCCAGCGCCGGCGGCAGCAGCGGCGGCGGCGGCAGCATGCGGCCCGCGCCGGGAAGCTCGAGGCCGGCGGCGGGCGGCTGCCCAAACGTGGTGCCGAAGCTGCTGCTCGCACCGCTGCCGACGCCGTCGTCGAGCGCGGCGGGGTCGGCCGCCATCCGCCCCCTGCGGCGGCGCCTCGACACCGTCTTGGCCGCCGCGGGGGTGGGGGGCGGGGGGGGGGCGGGCGGGGGCGGCGGGGGCGGGGCCGCCGCGGGGGCGGGGGGCGGGGTGGGGGCGGGCGGGGGCGGCGGGCGGGGCGGCGGGGGCAGGGCCGGCGGGGCCGCCGCCTCGGTGTTGTCCTTGGTCTTGCCAAAGCCCGGCGCGCACCCGCACACGCGGCCATAGGGCGCGAACGAGTTGTCGACGCACTTGCCGCAGTACTGCGTGCCGCCCGGGCGCGCGCGGTCCGGCAGCTCCTGCAGCAGGCTGCGCGCGCCCAGCGCGGCGGCGGCGCGGACAACGCCGCCGCCAGCGCCGCCGCCAGTGCCGCCGCCGCCGCCTCCCGCGCCGTGGCGCGCTGCCGCCTGCAGCAGCAGCTGTGCGTCCGGGTGGAAGGCCAGCCACGCCTCGTCCTCCGTCAGGGGCCGCGGCCCGCTCGAGGGCGCGCCGGCCTTGATGGCGGCCGCCTCCGCCGCCACCTGCGACCAGTAGTGCGCCGCCTCGTCGCGGTGGGGGTCGGGCTTGCTGCTGCTGCTGCCGCCGCCGCCGCTCCTGCTGCCGCCGCCGCCGCTGGGCGCCGCCCCCGACGCCGACGAGCCCCCCTCGTCCTCGTCGTCGTCGTGCCCGACCGGCATGGGCCCGTCCACGGGGCAGTCGTACCAGAGCACGCCGTCCTCGCTCCAGAAGAGGCGCGCCGGGTCGGTCTCGGGCTCGTCTCCCGCCTCGCCGCCGGCCCGGGCGCCGCCGTCAGGCCCGGCGGGGCGGGCCGCCGCCGCTGCCTCGCTTGCCGCCGCCGCCGCCCCTTGCGGCAACGGCTCCCGCCGTTGGTCGTGCTCCCTGTACGCGATCGCGAGGAGCGCGCTCGGCCCGTCACCCTCCGCCGCGCCCCCCTCCAGCATCTCGTCCTCCCACTCCCACTCGTCCTCCTCCTCGTCTCCCCCCGTTGCCAAGCCCGCCGCCGCCGCCGGCCCGAGACCGCCGCCGCCGCCGCCGCCCCCGCCCCAGGCAGCGCCGCCGCCGTCGTCGTCCGCGCGCCCTGCCATGCCGGCAAACATAGAGTCCTCGTCAGCAGTGTCGGCGGCGGCGGCACCATGCAAGTTGGGCGGGGGCGGGGGCCCCGCCGTGCTCCCGGGCGGGGCGGCCACGGCCCGGCCGGCCGCGGGCGACGGCGACGGCGGGCCGAGCGGCGAGAGACCGCCGCCGCCGGCTGCCGCCGCCGCCGCCTCGTCTGCCTCGTCCGCCTCGCGCAGCGTCCTGCTGCGCCGCCGCCGCCGCCGCCGCTTGCCGTAGCCCTTGGACGGCTTGCCCGCCGCCGGAAACGCCGGCATGGTGTAGCACGCCGCGCAGTTAGGGATGTTGCAGGTGCCGCCCGTGAACGCCTGCGTGAGCGAGCGCCGGCGGCGGTGTGCCTGGATGACAAGCACGGGGGCGGGGGGCGGAGGGGGGCCGCCCGGCGCGCCGTCGTCGTCGGCGGCGGCAGCGTCAGCGTCGGCGGCGTCGTCGGTGGCGGCGGCGGCGTCCGCGCCCTCTTTTGCTGTAATTGCCTCTAGGGTCGGGGCCGCCGCCGGCAGCGGCGGGAACGGCGACTGTCCGGCCGCCGGAGAGGGCGCCGCAGGCTCGCCGCCGATGGTGCTGGTGCCGCTCCTGGTGGTGCCCTCGGGCGGTGCGGGCGCGCCGGCGAGAGGCGCGGGCGCGCCGTGGCCGGCGGCGTGGGCGCGCGAGGCGGCGAGGAGGAGGACGACAACCAGGAGGAGGCCCAGCGTCGGTCCGAGCGCCGCCGCCGCCATCGTCCGCCGTTGTCGCCGCCGACGCCGGCTCCCAGGCGCGTGATGCCGAGTCATTGGCGCGCCCGCCCGCTCGACGTTCCGCGTCGTCGACGACGAATGAGGCGGTTGATGTTCCGCGGGGGGAGTTCTTCAGCGGACTGCGGAAATCATGGTTGTTGAAAGTCGTGATTACGTTCCGTATTCGCCGAGCAGGGGGAGCATGCGTGTGTTTGGTCGCGTCGCAAGACGCCGAGGGCTGACAGCGGGCACCGCGCGCCCGCTGTCGCGACTCGCGGCGTTCGCGCAGCGAAACGAACCTTTCTCAAAAAATCGGGGAGGACAAAATTGGAGCTCAAAATACAGCGATGCGATCGTGTTCGTGGCGCGCGTGCGCGTGTGGAAACAAAGGGAAGCGGTGTGCGGATCCTGCAATTGACGCCTATCTCAATACGGTTCTTACTGACGGGGCGGCTGTTAGACTCAGCTGGAGTCACACAAAGGACGAGCGCCGCTCCGCCTTCGCGTCCCGCGCCGACAAAAATAAATCGCCCCGTTCCTTTTCAATTGCTCAGCATGGACTCGACGAGCTTCTTCTTGGCCGCCTCCGGGTCCTCGGGCTCCTTCAGCTGCTCGAGCAAGTCGTCCGGCAGCTCCTGTGGGTTTTTGTTGTACAAGTTCAGCAGGGTTCGCGCAAGGGGGTGGGCGGGGGACCGACGGACGATGAAACACACAGAAACAGAAACAGAGCAACGATTGAGGACGGGCGGCGACGACAGGAGGGCCGCTCCTCCTTTTTTCTTGTCCCCGCAACGATCACGCCTGCCCTCCTCCCTCGAGCTTGGCGTCGAGCTCGGCGAAGGCGCGCAGCGCCTCGTCCTCGCCCTCGTCCGGGAGCGCCTGGCGTCCGTTTGAGGGAGGAGGAGGAGAGGGAGGAAAAAGAAGGGGGGGGGGGCGGTCGGTCTTTCGAAACGGCGGAACGGAAGCAAAAGAACATCCCACAACCATAACCGAAAACCCATCATCAAAACGCTCACCTCGACCACCTCCTTGACCTCGGGCACGTAGTGCATTAGCATGTTCTCGATGCCCGACTTGAGCGTCACGGCGGACGACGGGCACCCGCTGCACGCGCCCGCCATGCGCAGCGAGACGGTGCCGGTGGCGGCGTCCCACGAGCGGAAGACGATGTCCCCGCCGTCCTCGCGCACGGCCGGGCGGATGCGCGTCTCCAGGAGCTCCTTGATCATGGCCACGACCTCGTCGTCGTCCGGGTGGGGGGCGGTGCCGCTGGCGGCGGCGGCCGCCGCCGCCTCGCTCTCGGCCGAGGCCGGCGACAGCGTCGGCTCGCCAGAGGCGTAGTGGTCGCTGATCGCGGCGAACAGGTCGGGCTTGAGCGTGGCCCAGGACGCGTCCTCGGCCTTGGTGACCGTGATGAAGTCGGAGCCGAAGAAGACGGCGGAGACGCCGTCGACCGCGAACAGGCGCCGCGCGAGCGGGGAGGCCGCCGCTGCTGCGCGCGCCGACGAAAACTCGACAGGGCTGCCGCCGCCGCCGCTGCTGCCGCTCTCGCCGCCGCCGCCGCCGCCAGCCGGCGCGAGGACGGGCTGGCCGGGCACGAACATGAGGCTCTGGGGGTTGGGCGTCGTCTGCGTCTGGATAAAGAGGGCGCGGGTTTGTTGCTGATGTGGCTGTTTTGGCCGCCGGGCTGCTGCGGCTGCCGCCGCGAGGATGCCGCCGCCGCCGCCGAACCCGCTGCCGCTGAGGGTGCTCATCACCCTCGCCGCCGGTGGTGCTGCTGCCGCTGCCGCTGCCGGCACCGTCCGCGCGCGCAGGTACAGCGACGACGACGCCGTGGCGCTGCCGCCAGCAGCAGCAGCAGCAAACGAGCGGCCGGTGCCGCCGACGGACGCGCCGCGCGCCGTCGCCGTCGTCGCCGACACCGCGGCTGATGTCGCTCCTGTCGCCGCGTGCTGCTGCGCCGCCGCCGCCGCTCGCGCGGCCCGCGAGGCCATGATCAGGAGGTCGAGCTGGCGCCGCATTCTGTCGCTGCTCTTCTGTGCTTTGGGGCTTGAGTGCCGCGTGAGAAGGACAAATCTCTGTCGTTGATTGATCCCCCCGTCGGTTTTCGCGTTGGTGTGTGTGTGCTGTGCGCGACGGTATTTGGCTGTGCGATGGGCGACAAGAGGAGCGTCTGACGTTGTCTTCTGTTGGTGGTGATGTATGGACAATCTGGCGCGCCCGTCACTCTTGTTCTTATCCCCCCCTCTCCCTCCCCCCTTTTCCCCCACAAGGTGCAATCGCGGCCACCAACAATAGCGAACACAATCGCAACACAATCAAACCGAGGCGATGACGGAAAACAACGACGCCGGGTCGCGCGCGGACCAGCGAGGAGGCGCGCACCAGGACGCGACGATGGACTTTCGCGTGCGTTCCCCCAGCTCGTCCGCTCCCCACTCGGATTTGGTCGTGACCGTGGCGCTGGACGCGACGCTCGCGGACCTGCACGCCGTCATCGCGGACAAGTACGAGGGCAGGCCGGACGAGTCGCGCCAGACGGTGAGGACGGATGGACGGAGCGGAGTGCCCCTTTTGTCCCGCGGAGAAGACAGGACACCATGCTAAGCCCCCCTCCCCACCCCCTCCTTCCGAAACGCCGGCCCATAAAAACACAGCTCATCTACGCCGGCAAGGTGCTTAAGGACCGCACGGCGACCGTGCGCGACATCTTGCGGCAGGTGCGTCCTTTCTTCGGCCGACACGGCGCCGACAGGGGACGCTCCTCGTTTCGTCGGCTCCCGCCCTTGTCGCCGCTCAAGACGCCCCCCCGCTTGCCTCACCGCAACCACAACAAACCAACAGGCCGCGCCCGCCGGCGCGCCCCTCTCGGCGCTGCACACGCCGCAGAGCTTGCACCTGGTGCTGCGCCCGGCTCCGACCGCCGCGCCCCCGCCCGCAGCAGCAGCAGCAGCAGCAGCCGTGGCCGCAGCCGCCGCCGCCGCCGCCGCCGCCGCCGCCGCGCCGCCGCCTCCTGCGCCCCCCGAGCCGGCGGCGGCGGCGGCGGCAATCCCCGGCCCGGGCAGCCGCAGCCCCAGCCCAGGCCCGAGCCTGAGCGGCGGCAACAGCAACGCCGCGGGCGTGGGCGCGGCGCGTTCGCTGGCTCTCGGAAGCAGCAGCAGCGGCAGCCTCGGCGGCGGTGCCGGCGGGAGTGCCTCTGCTGCGGCCGCCGCCGCTGGGGCCGCCGCTGCGCCCGCCGCCCCGCCCGCCGCCGCCGCCGCCGGCAGCGCCCCGCCTGCTCAGCAGCCGCGCCTGACGGGTAGCTCTTCGACGGGTTCGCTGCACCCTCTGCCGTCGATGCCCACGACGTCGGCGGCGCTGTACTCGAGCGCCAGCGGGGCGGCCGCGGCGGCAGCGGCAGCGGTGGCGGCAGCGGCGGGCGGCGGCGCAACAGCACCAGGGGGCGGCGAAGCGGCCGCAGCAGCAGCAGCGGGAGCAGCAGCAGCAGCTGCAGCAGCAACGGGGGCGGCGGCGGCGGCAG